>OIFF01000120.1_pt1:0-35000 | contig 36158 bp, 32 predicted proteins | sample 1581981 | NCBI WGS metagenome assembly OIFF01 (sample SAMN07501067, study PRJEB24779) | human gut metagenome | isolation source: stool | host: human infant | place: USA: Pittsburgh, PA
AACGCCTTATCCGGGCTACGACTGGCTGGCAATCAATGGCTTTGGTAGCTCCGGTAAGCGCAGCGCCACCGGGGAATGTCGCGGATGCGGCGTAAACGCCTTATCCGGGCTACGACTGGCTGGCAATCATTGAGTCTGGTAGCCCCGGTAAGCGCAGCGCCACCGGGGAATATCCCGGATGCGGCGTAAACGCCTTATCCGGGCTACGACTGGCTGGCAATCAATGGCTTTGGTAGCTCCGGTAAGCGCAGCGCCACCGGGGAATATCCCGGATGCGGCGTAAACGCCTTATCCGGGCTACGACCGGGCTGGCAATCATTGGCTTTGGTAGCCCCGGTAAGCGCGGCGCCACCGGGGAATGTCGCGGATGCGGCGCAAACGCCTTGTCCGGGCTACGACTGGCGGGCAATCAATGGCTTTGGTAGCCCCGGTAAGCGCAGCGCCACCGGGGAATGTCCCGGATGCGGCCCGGGAAGAGACTCAGTGATTTCCCGCCCAGACCACCATCACTTTGTCGCCGTTATGCTCGCGAACGAAGCCGTATCCTTGCGGCAGGCTAAGTGTTGTTTGCTTACCTGCGCCCAGGGCCGGGTGACGGGCGCGGAACTGTCCCAGCGTTTGCCAGTGTTGCAGGGTTTGCGCCGCCTTGCCGTTGATGTCCTGCCAGTTCATGTCTGAACGCGTTCCTTGTAGCGGGTCAGAGCCGGTCGGCCCGAAAGGCCGGCTGGTTTCATCGCCATAAAAAATCTGTACCGCCCCTGGTGCCAGCATCAGCAACTCTGCCGTTTCCTGCCCCCCCTCGCGAAACAGGCGGGTGTCATGAGATGAGAGGTAACTCAGCGCGTTGAACCCCTGGAGCTTCTCTGCCATCTGCTGCCAGACGAGATCCATATTCGCCAGACATTTCACCGCGCCTGCGGCCTGTTCCTGATAATCAAAATTGATCATCGCATCAAAGCCATGATTGTAATAATCGCTGCGCATGACGCCGTGCCCCCAGGACTCTCCGGTCATCCAGAACGGCGCATCGTCGAGCTTTTTCTGCGGGTTCGCTTTTTTCCATTCGGCCAGCGCATCGGTGGCCTGGGTTTTAAGCTGCTGCCAGGCGGCAAGTTCGACATGTTTGGCGGTATCGACCCTGAAACCGTCGATGCCGTAATCACGCACCCACTGACTTAGCCAGTGGGTCAGGTAATCCCGCGGCGTGTAACCGGGGATTTCACGTGCGGCGGTATCAGGTTTATGACGATAAAAGTTCGGCAATCCTGACGGCGTGGTGGATTCAGTTTTTAAATCCGGCAGGAAGGCCAGCGACATGGTCAGGTCATCGAAGCCGGGGTTGTCGTAGTCGCCAATGTCGGTACGGATCCACTTTTTACCCCACCAGTTTTCCCAGGCGGCTTTGTCGCTGAAATTAATAAAGTCGTTAAAGCTGTGCCAGCTTTGCCCTGGTCCTGGTCGCCAGTCGGTCCAGCGATCGCCGAGCACTTTTTTGCGCTCTGCCCCCTCAACATAGAGCGCGCCAAACTGATACTCCTGCATATCCGCCAGCGTGGCGTAGCCCGTGTGGTTCATGACCACGTCAAAGAGGATGCGAATCCCGCGTTTGTGGGCTTCATCTACCAGGGTGTGCAAATCCGCTTCGCTGCCCATATTGGCGTCCAGACGGGTCCAGTCCTGCGTGTAGTAGCCATGGTAGGCGTAATGCGGAAAATCGCCTTTTGTTCCACCGCCCACCCAACCGTGGATCTGCTCAAGCGGTGAGCTAATCCACAGCGCGTTGACGCCGAGTTGTTGCAGGTAGTCCAGTTTGCTGGTGAGCCCTTTCAGATCGCCGCCGTGAAACGTGCCAATCTCCTGCATCCCATCTTTGTGGCGTCCGTAGCTGTTGTCGTTTGACGGATCGCCGTTGACGAAGCGGTCAGTCAGCACGAAATAGACCGTCGCGTTTTGCCAGCTAAAAGGGGCTGGAGCGGTGGTTTCGGCCCGTTCGAGCAGCAGCAGACCGCCGCTGCCATTAGCCGGTTGCAGCGTTATCTTGCCGTTTTGCACCATCGCCGTTTTCTGGCTGTAGAAATCGCGCACCATGCTCCCTTCCGGGAAGGTCTTGCTGACGTCGAGCGTCAGGGCTTTACCGTCCCAGATGGGGCACTGGCGCACCACGTTAACCGCCTGAGTTGCGGCTTCGCTTTTCACTGATAGCATCAGCGTTGGCGTGCCGGAGCGGGTATCGAGTTGAATCTGGTATTGCCCTTCACGGAAAACGCGCCACTGAGGGGCATCGCCAGTGCAGGGTTTCAGGGAGAGCATCTGGTTGAGTTTGATGTCGGCGGCAGGCTGCCAGCACTGCTGATCGTTGTGCAGGGTCAGCGGATACGCCCCTTTCTGCAATGTGCTGCTGCTGCGCCAGACCCCGGTGCCATCATCTGAAAAGGCAGAGAGACCAGGAGCCGACCAGTTGGCGCTGGCGAGGGCCGGTATAAGCAGGAGAAAAAGGGCACTGTATTTCATCTGAACCTTCCCGTGGCATCCGTTTTGACCATTGTGCCACTGGCACAGCGTGGGCAACTCATCCTGTGAGGGTAATCGCCAGGGTGGAGAGCGCCGGGTGAGTGATCGTGCGCAAATTTTGCGCAGAATTTGCGATAACCGCCACAAATCTCTGCTGTTGTTTTCGTTACCTGACAGGTTTGAGATGACAGGCTTTCGGAATTGGATTATTTCTGTACGTGCCCTGAAGCGCTATTTTTGATATGATTTGAGATTCAGCTCTCAAAATTGTGTAAAAAATAAGGTGTTGGAATGTTTATATCCGACCAGGAGACTTAATGATATCGACTCCCTTACGACGAATAGGGGCTACGATACTCATGTTACTCACCGTTGCATTTTCAGGTGAGGTGCTTGCGCAGACGCACAGCAAAACAGCGAGTCACAAAGCCCCAATCTCAAAGACGACCGGTAAAAAACAGGCAATCAGTAAACAAGAGTATTCTCGCAATAGTGTAAATAGCAGTTCACTTCCTGACTTGCGAAAATACCCTTCCGGAGCACCAAGAAAGAAAGCGTTTCTCCGGACGGTCATGCCTTACATTACCAGTCAAAATGCAGCGATTACCGCTGACCGTAACTGGCTGATGACACGTCAATATAGCCAACAATGGTCGACGGCTGACCGTACACGCTTAAAGGATATCGCCAAACGCTACAAAGTGAGCTGGTCTGGCAATACCCGCCGTATTCCGTGGAATGCGTTGATGGAGCGCGTGGACATCATCCCGGACAGCATGGTCGCCACCATGGCAGCGGCAGAAAGCGGCTGGGGTACGTCGAAACTGGCGCGTACCAACAACAACCTCTTCGGTATGAAATGCGGGAAAGGCAGTTGTAAAAATGGCCCAGGCAAAGTGAAAGGGTATTCGCACTTTGAATCGGTGAAAGAGTCTGTGGACGCCTATGTGGTGAATCTGAACACCCACCCGGCTTATGCCTCTTTCCGCAAGTCGCGCGCACAGTTGCGTAAAGCGGACCAGGAAGTAACAGCCAGCAACATGATCCACAAGCTGAAGGGTTATTCCACCAAAGGCAAAAGTTACAACAACTATCTGTTTGCCATGTATCAGGATAACCAGCAGCTCATCGCCTCGCACATGTAATCGCATAAACGCCTTCCTCTCGGAAGGCGTTTTTCTTTTCTTCTGAATACCACGTTAAATCAGTGTCTCACCGTAGCGTTCACGGTAATCCTTCGGCGTGCTGTCGTACTCTTTGCGAAACACCGAATAGAAATATTGCAGGGATGGGTAGCCGCACATCTGCGAAATTTCATTGATGGAAAGGGAGGTGGAAACCAACAGACTGCGTGCTTTTTCCAGTTTTTCGGCGTGGATCACCGCATGGATGGTTTCGCCCACTTCCTCTTTAAAGCGCTTTTCCAGATTCGAACGTGAAATCCCGACGGCATCCAACACCTGCTCTACCTTGATTCCCTTACAGGCGTGATTACGAATGTAATGCATCGCCTGAATGACCGCCGGGTCATTCAGGGAGCGGTAATCCGTTGAGCGCCGCGCCACCACGCGTACCGGTGGAACCAGCAGGCGCTGTAGCGGCATGGGCTCGTTGTCTAACAGGCGATGCAGCAGTTTCGCCGCCTGGTAGCCCATCTGTCGGGTCCCCTGGGCAACCGATGAGAGCGCCACGCGGGACAGGTAGCGGGTCAGCTCTTCATTGTCGATACCAATCACGCAGAGTTTCTCGGGTACCGGAATATGCAGATGGTCACACACCTGGAGCACATGGCGGGCGCGGGCGTCGGTCACGGCGATAATGCCCGTCTGCGGCGGCAGCGTTTGCAGCCAGTCTGCCAGCCGATTTTGTGCGTGCTGCCAGTTCTCCGGCGCGGTGGTGAGCCCCTGATAGACTACGCCGCGATACTTCTCCTGTGCGACCAACTGGCAAAAAGCATGCTCTCGCTCAACGGCCCAACGTTTACCACTGGAGGCGGGCAGACCATAAAAGGCAAAGCGGTGCACCCCTTTCTCTTTAAGATGCAGAAAGGCCTGCTCGACCAGGGCAAAGTTATCGGTAGCAATGTAGTGCACCGGCGGGTAGTTTTCCGGCGCGTGATAGGAGCCGCCGACGCCGACAATCGGAACGTCAACATCGGCCAGCAGGCGCTCAATTTCAGGATCGTCATAGTCGGCAATGACGCCATCGCCGAGCCACTCTTTGATGTTTTCGATGCGGGTGCGGAAATCTTCTTCGATGAAAATATCCCACTCAGATTGTGACGCCTGCAAATATTCGCCAACCCCTTCAACCACCTGGCGGTCATAGGCTTTGTTGGCATTGAATAACAACGTAATGCGGTGGCGTTTCTCGAACATATCGGTTCCGTCGCTGGTTAATCATTAATTCTGATTATCATATTCGGCACACTACCGGAGAAAATTCTTCCGGCAGTGTGATCGCACCTGGTTTACGCCCGACGTTTGGTGGCGGAATCCATCCACACCGCCAGCAGCAAAATGGCCCCTTTAACGATGTACTGCCAGAATGTGGGCACGTCCATCATACTCATGCCGTTATCCAGCGACGCCATGATAAATGCCCCCATCACTGCCCCCGCCACGCTACCTATCCCGCCTGCGAGGCTGGTACCGCCGATAACGCAGGCGGCGATAGCGTCCAGTTCGGCAATATTACCCGCCGAGGGGGAACCCGCACCGAGACGTGAGCTGAGAATCAACCCGGCAATCGCTACCATCAAGCCGTTGATGGCGAATACCGCGAGCTTGGTGCGCTCCACATTGATCCCGGACAGGCGCGCCGCCTCAAGGTTACCCCCGATAGCATAGATGCGACGGCCAAACGCGGTGCGCGTGGCCATAAACATCCCCGCCAGCAGCAGAAAGACAAGCAGCAATACTGGCGTCGGGACACCGCGATAATCGTTAAGCAGCCAAATGGCGCCGAGTACCAGCACGGCGATGAGCGACTGGCGACCCACGACGGCGGTGGAGGCGGTGGTGGTCAGCCCCATCGCCTGGCGGCGCAGTCGTCCACGCCACTGCCACAGGATGAAGGCGACAAGCCCCAGCGCACCTACGCCGAAACCTACGCCATCAGGCAGATAGCTTTGCCCGATTTGCGACATGGCGGCGCTGGTGGGCGAGACGGTCGTGCCGTTGGTGATGCCTATCAACACACCGCGAAACGCCAGCATCCCCGCAAGGGTGACGATAAACGACGGCACTTTACGATAGGCGACCCACCAGCCATTCCAGGCACCCAACAGTAAACCCATTACCAGCGTGACCACAATGGTCAGCGGTAAAGGCCAGCCCAGCCAGACGTCGAAAATCGCCGCCGCACCGCCCAGCAGGCCCATCATCGAACCCACGGAGAGGTCGATTTCCGCTGAAATAATGACGAACACCATACCTACCGCCAGGATGCCGGTGATGGCCGTCTGGCGCAGCAGGTTTGAGACATTACGCGCGCTCAGGTAAGCGCCGTCGGTCATCCAGGTAAAGAACATCATGATCACGGCGATGGCCGCAATCATAACAAAGACCTGTAGATTCAGGGACTTCAACCCTGCGAAGGCACCCGGTACCGGGGCGGATAGTTTCATTTCAGACGGGTTGCTTTTCGACATGATGTTCGCTCCTCAGCGCCGCTTCCATGACCTGCTCCTGGGTCAGTTGATGATTAATTAGGTCGGCTTTTAGCTTGCCTTCATGCATCACCAGTACCCGATCGCTGAGCCCCAGCACTTCGGGCAATTCGGAAGAGATGACAATAACGGCAATCCCCTGCTGTACCAGTTGATTGATTAATTTATAAATTTCGTATTTCGCGCCGATATCAATCCCGCGCGTCGGTTCGTCGAGGATCAGAATGCGCGGGTTGAGCAGCAGGCAGCGGGCAAGAATGGCTTTTTGCTGATTCCCACCGCTCAGGCGACCAATCGCCAGATCGGGGGAGGAGGTTTTCACTTTCAGACGTTGCAGCGACTGCAAAATGCAGTGCTGCTCTGCTGCATCGTCCAGGCTACTCAGTGTGCCGGAAAACTGGTCCAGCGCCGCGAGGGTAATATTTTTGCCGACGGCCATCACAGGGACGATGCCATCTTTTTTGCGGTCTTCCGGCACCATCGCGATACCGCTGGCGATCGCCTGCTGGCAGTTATGGATGTGTACCTGCTTGCCATCAAGGAAGATATTGCCTTCCCAGCGTCCCGGCCAGACGCCAAACAGGCACTGCACCGCTTCGGTACGTCCTGCCCCCACCAGCCCGGCAATACCCAAAATTTCGCCACGTTTAAGGGAGAAGGAGACGTCATTGACCCGTTTGATGTGCTTATTGACCGGGTGCCAGGCGGTTAAATGTTCGACGCGTAAGATCTCATCGCCGGTTGTGTGGGGTTCGTTGGGGTAGAGAGCCGTGAGTTCGCGACCCACCATCATGGTGATGATGTCGTCTTCGCTCATGCCTGTGGCATCGCGTGTGCCGATATGCTGACCATCGCGGATCACGCAGATGATGTCAGAGATGGCCTTCACCTCGTTAAGTTTGTGCGAGATATAAATACAGGCGATCCCGTGGTTTTGCAGGTCGCGAATAATATCCAGCAAGACGGCCGTTTCTTGTTCGGTGAGCGAGGCGGTCGGTTCGTCAAGAATAAGCAGACGGACCTGTTTATTCAGCGCCTTGGCGATTTCTACCAGTTGCTGTTGCCCAAGCCCAAGATCGCCGACACGGGTATTAGGGGAAATCGTCAGACTGACCTGAGCGAGCAACTTTTCACAGCGCAGCGTCATGGTGTCGTAATCCATCACGCCATGATGGGTGATTTCGGTACCGAGAAAGATGTTTTCCAGTACTGTCAGGTGCTTAACCAGCGCCAGCTCCTGATGAATTATCGCAATGCCTTTACGCTCGGTATCACGGATATGGCCGGCCTGCAGGGTTTCGCCAGCAAAGATAATTTCGCCGTCATAGGTGCCCCAGGGATAAATGCCGCACAGTACTTTCATCAGCGTGGATTTGCCGGAGCCATTTTCACCGCAAAGAGATAATACTTCGCCTGCATTGAGCCGCAGACTCACATTATCAATGGCCTTGACCGCGCCAAAGGCCTTGGTGATGTTCTTCATTTCAAGTAAATAAGGCATAACTGCTCCACGTAATTCGAGGTATTCACAGTGCCTGAAGACATGTTCCGGCGTGCCTCCTGTCGGGAGACACGCCGCGAGGCTTAGAGCTGATCTTTCTTATGGAACCCGTCTTTGATGACCGTGGCGTCGATGTTGTCTTTGGTGACTTCAATCGGCGTCAACAGACGGGCGGGGACATCTTTCAGACCATTATTGAGGGAGGAATCCGCTTTCGGCTGTTTGCCATTACCGAGCTCAACGGCGATCTCTGCGGCAGTGTTAGCCAACTGGGTGATGGGTTTATAGACCGTCATAGTCTGGCTACCATTCATCAGGCGTTTAATCCCGGCGAGGTCGGCGTCCTGGCCTGAAATGACCACTTTGCCAGCCAGACCCTGGGCGCTAAGCGCCTGAATTGCGCCGCCTGCGGTAGCATCGTTAGACGCCACGACAGCGTCGATTTTGTTGTTGTTCGCCGTGAGGGCGTTTTCCATGATTTTCAGCGCATTTTCAGGCAGCCAGCCGTCGACCCACTGATCGCCGACAATTTTAATTTTGCCGCTATCAATATAAGGTTTTAATACTTTCATCTGGCCTGCGCGGAATAATTTGGCGTTATTATCAACGGGCGAGCCGCCCATCAAAAAGTAATTGCCCTGAGGCACTTTGCTGACCAGGCTTTGCGCCTGCAATTCACCAACCTTTTCATTATCGAAGGAAATATAAAAATCAATGTCGGCATTATTGATCATACGATCATAAGCCAACACTTTAATCCCTTCTTGTTTGGCTTCTTTTACAACATTACTTAATACCTGACCGTTGTAGGGAATAATAACCAGAACATCAACGCCGCGGTTGATCATATTTTCAATTTGCGACATCTGGGTTTCTTCATTACCGTTAGCCGACTGGACAAAAACCGTGGCACCCAGCGATTCGGCTTTTTTCACAAAAATATCACGGTCTTTCTGCCAGCGTTCGAGGCGTAAGTCATCAATCGCCATACCGATTTTTACTTCTTTTGCGTGACCGGCCATGCTGGCAAGCAGCAAAGAAGCACACAAAGTAAGGCAAAGGTTCTTTATCTTCATAATAGTAATACCTTTTTGTAGGGTGACGAAGCGAGATAAAAGAAACATGCACTGCGATGAACGTTGCAAATTCTTAACGCGTAAACGGTGGCTGGCAATTGCTGGTTTTTATCCCGGCGTTATGTTTTTTGGTTTATTTGTGGAATTTTGACCGTGATCTGATTTTAAAATAAGCGGAAACGGTTTTGCAGGTGGCAACAATTAACACAACGGCTCTCTTATGACTTATTTTGCGAGATGGCGCACATTTGCGCATTCTCTTAATGTCAGTGTGAAATAACGTAATTGAGCAAGGCGAGGAGAGAATCCAGTATTACCTGGAAAATGAATCTTTGCCGACACCTGATTATGGAGCTCATTATGCATGCTTATTTCGACCAGCTCGAACGTGTTCGTTATGAAGGCCCGAAAACAACCAATCCTTTAGCGTTTCGTCATTACAACCCGGACGAGTTAGTGCTGGGTAAGCGAATGGAAGATCACCTGCGCTTTGCCGCCTGCTACTGGCATACCTTCTGCTGGAACGGTGCTGACATGTTTGGTGTGGGTTCATTCGACAGACCATGGCAACAGCCGGGCGACGCACTGGCGCTGGCAGAGCGCAAAGCGGATGTGGCGTTTGAGTTTTTCCACAAACTGAATGTGCCGTACTACTGCTTCCACGATGTCGATGTCTCGCCGGAAGGCGCCTCGCTAAAAGAGTACCTGAATAACTTTGCCCACATGGTGGATGTGCTGGCGCAAAAACAGCAGCAGAGCGGTGTGAAACTGCTGTGGGGTACCGCCAACTGCTTTACTAACCCGCGCTATGGCGCTGGCGCTGCCACTAACCCGGATCCAGAGGTGTTTAGCTGGGCGGCCACCCAGGTGGTGACCGCGATGAATGCAACTCACCAGTTGGGTGGCGAAAACTACGTGCTGTGGGGTGGACGTGAAGGGTATGAAACCCTGCTCAATACCGATCTGCGTCAGGAGCGCGAGCAGATTGGCCGCTTCATGCAGATGGTTGTCGAACACAAACATAAAATCGGCTTCCGCGGCACGCTGTTGATTGAACCAAAACCGCAGGAACCGACGAAGCATCAATATGATTATGATGTGGCAACGGTGTACGGCTTCCTCAAACAGTTCGGCCTGGAAAAAGAGATTAAAGTGAACATCGAGGCGAACCACGCCACGCTTGCAGGCCACTCTTTCCACCATGAAATTGCCTCTGCTATCGCGCTGGGTATCTTCGGTTCGGTCGATGCCAACCGCGGTGACGCGCAGCTGGGCTGGGATACGGACCAGTTCCCGAACAGCGTGGAAGAGAATGCGCTGGTGATGTATGAAATCATCAAAGCGGGCGGCTTTACCACCGGCGGTCTGAACTTTGACGCCAAAGTGCGTCGCCAGAGCACCGACAAATACGATCTGTTCTATGGCCATATTGGGGCAATGGACACCATGGCGCTGGCGCTGAAAGTGGCCGCGCGGATGAGTGAAGACGGCGAGCTGGATAAACGCGTCGCGAAACGCTATGCCGGCTGGAATGGTGAACTTGGCCAGCAAATTCTGCAGGGTCAGCTAACGCTTGCTGAACTGGCGAAGTACGCTGAACAGCAAAACCTGGCGCCACGCCATCAGAGCGGACATCAGGAACTGCTGGAAAATCTGGTTAACCATTACCTGTTCGACAAGTAACCGAGGCTGGCCTGTATTCGGGCCTGCACACCGACCCGGCCCGGTACGCATAGCGTTGCCGGGCAGGTTTTTTTAAGGAGCCATCTATGTATATCGGGATTGATCTTGGCACATCAGGGGTAAAAGCAATTTTGCTCAGTGAGCAGGGCACCGTACTGGCCTCACAAACGGAAAAGCTAACGGTGTCGCGCCCGCACCCTTTGTGGTCGGAGCAGGACCCGCTGCACTGGTGGCAGGCCACGGACCGGGCGATTCGCGCTCTCGGTGAACAGCATTCACTACAACAAGTGAAGGCCATTGGCCTGGCCGGGCAGATGCATGGCGCCACGCTGCTCGATAACGAAAATCAGGTACTGCGTCCGGCGATTCTGTGGAATGACGGGCGCTGTGCCGAAGAGTGCGCGTTGCTGGAAGCGCAGGTAAAAAACTCACGGTCGATAACCGGCAACCTGATGATGCCGGGGTTCACCGCGCCAAAATTACTCTGGGTAAAGCGTCACGAACCTGACGTGTTTGCCCGCGTGGCGAAGGTCCTGCTGCCGAAAGACTATCTGCGCTGGCAAATGACCGGACAGTACGCCAGCGACATGTCGGACTCCGCAGGTACGATGTGGCTGGATGTGGCAAAACGCGACTGGAGCGACGAGATGCTCGCCGCCTGCGCGCTGACCCGAGACCACATGCCGGCCTTGTTCGAAGGCAGTGATATCACAGGCACCTTATTGCCGGAGGTGGCGGAGCGCTGGGGAATGGCGCAGGTTGCTGTCGTCGCGGGCGGCGGCGATAACGCGGCGGGAGCCGTGGGCGTTGGCATGGCGGACGCCGGGCAGGCGATGCTTTCCCTGGGAACGTCCGGCGTCTATTTTGCGGTCAGCGAAGGTTTTCTCAGCAATCCCGAAAGCGCAGTACACAGTTTTTGCCATGCGCTACCAGGACGCTGGCATCTTATGTCGGTCATGCTGAGCGCCGCCTCTTGTCTGGACTGGGCCGCTAAGCTGACCGGGCTGGATTCTGTACAGGCGCTGATTGCCGCGGCGGAACAGGCGGATGACAACGCGGGCGATCTCTGGTTCTTACCCTATCTTTCCGGCGAGCGTACGCCGCATAACAATCCGGAAGCCAAAGGCGTGTTCTTCGGCCTGACCCATCAGCACGGACCGAATGAACTGGCAAAATCGGTGCTGGAAGGGGTGGGTTATGCGCTGGCCGACGGGATGGATGTGGTGCACGCCTGCGGCGTGAAACCGCAAAGCATCACGCTTATCGGCGGTGGGGCGCGCAGCTGCTACTGGCGACAAATGCTGGCGGACATCAGCGGGCAGCAGCTTGATTACCGCACGGGGGGAGATGTCGGCCCGGCTTTAGGTGCGGCCCGTCTGGCGCAAATTGCCGCCAACCCGGATGTCCCGGCGACCAGCCTGTTACCACAATTGCCGATTGAACAGCAGCATCTGCCCGATGCCGCACGCCATGCATTGTACCAACCGCGCCGTGAAACCTTCCGCCGTATCTATCAGCAGCTTTTACCGTTGATGTCGTAACGTCTGCGTCCTCCTCGCCTTTGCGAGGAGGACATTCGGCTGTAATCACCCTGATGATGTCCTTTTTTGGTCTTAGCACCTTGCTTGCTCCTTGCCAGAATAGCCTTACACCCACTGTGTAAGGAGTCCCAAAATGTCACGTACCGCTCTTATCAATATTGATACTCAAATCTCTTTCCTGCATCGCGACAGCTGGCAGGAGGACAATTTCCCCGCCTTTCGCGACGCCATGCTGACCCTGATTGCTGGTTGTATTGCGCGTGATGTCCCGGTAGTGGATATTTTTCATGTCGCTGATGGCGGTCCGTTCGCGCTGGAAAGTGGTTATGTTGCGCCAATGGACTTCTTGCAACATCAGCCTGCGGTGGTCTTCTATAAGCATGTGCATAATGCTTTTACGGATACCGGGCTGGATCACTGGTTGCGTAAAAGTGATATTAACCATGTGATTATTTGCGGGATGCGTACCGAACAGTGCTGTGAAACGACCGCCCGCGTAGCGTCAGATCTTGGCTACAGAGTGACTTTTGTCAGTGAGGCGACGTTAACCTTCCCGATGACGCATAAAGGTATTACGCTGGACTGCGACGCATTGCGTCATCGTACGGAAACGGTGCTGGAAGGCCGTTTCGCCACCGTGAAAACTGTTAGTGAAACACTGGAATCCCTATGACCACCGATGTCTGGTTCGTCATGTTACCGGGCGTGCTGGCGTTGGACATGACCGGCCCGGCAGAAACCTTCTCTCTGGCGGGTGAGGCCTTTCGCCTGCATTACATTGGACCGGACGCTGAGGTGTCGACCTCTATCGGACTGACGATGGGGAATATTGCGCCGTTGCCGGACAGCCTGCCGGAAGGCAGCCTGCTGGTATTGCCCGGCGTTCATCAGTCCGCTCACTATTTTGCCACGCCCCAGGCTGATACTGTTCGCCACTGGCTGATGCGTCTGCAACCGTTGATCCACAGCCAGAAGGTGCTGCTGATGTGTGTCTGTTCCGGTTCGCTACTGGCGGCAAAAGCGGGGCTGATGACGGGGATTCAGTGCACCACGCACCATGATGTCATTGCGCGTCTGAGGGCGGCGGCGCCCGCCGCACTGGTCAAAGAGAATCGGATTTTCATTGAAGACCGGGGGATCTGGACCAGCGCTGGCATCACCTCCGGTATTGATCTGACGCTGCATATCATTCATCGGCTGTGTGGGCCGGAAACGGCGCTGGCGGTGGCGCGCGAGATGGTGGTCTGGTTCCGTCGCTCCGGCGATGACCCGCAGCTCTCGCCGTGGCTGCGCTATCGCAATCACCTTCACCCTGCGGTTCACCGCGCACAAGATGCTCTTAGCGCCGAACCGCAAAAAACCTGGCAACTGGTGGATATTGCTGAGCGGGCGCACGTGAGTCCACGGCATTTAACACGTCTGTTCCAGCAACATCTGGGTATCAGTGTGCGTGATTATCTGGAACAACTGCGTCTGGCGGTGGCCGAACAGTGGCTATTACAAGGGCGGGGTATGGAGCAGGCCGCGATGGCCGCCGGATTTTCCTCTCCCCGCCAGCTGCACCGTGCGCGTCAGCGCGCCGCCGGGTAATGTCGCTATTGGCGTTTTCTGAAAAATGGCCCTCTCCCTCCCGCTTCGCCCCCGTGCCTTTACTATGGGTTACCAAAAAACGGAGGGTATTATTGATGGAAAAAAACGCAGCACATGTTTCTCCCGCGTTCAATATCGTGTCGTGGGTGGCCCTGATGGGAGGCGTGGCGTCTTATCTGGTGGGCTTGTGGAATGCTGAGATGCAACTGAATGAACGGGGTTATTACTTTGCGGTGCTGCTGCTTGGCCTTTTTGCCGCCGCCTCCTATCAAAAAACAATCAGAGACCGTTATGAAGGCATTCCCACCACGCAGATTTATTACTTTATGTGCCTGATGACCTTCATCATTTCAATCGGCTTACTGCTTGTCGGACTGTGGAATGCGACATTGCTACTCAGTGAGAAAGGGTTTTACGGTCTGGCCTTCTTTCTTAGTCTGTTTGGTATTGTCGCTGTGCAAAAAAATGTCCGTGATGGCTGGGATAAAACCGAGCCGGAAGTCGTGCCCCCTGAGGTGCAGGAATAATTCATCGCCCGGCGCTGACGGCCGGGCTGCTTTTTAGCTCACATACCGGCGTGTATCAATGCGTTGCAGCAGTATCGACAATCCCAGACTGATGAGCAGCGTTGCGGTAAAAATCCACAGGATATCGAGCACTGGCCAGGCCTGAATTTCGACGCCACGGGTTCGCAGCGCATGAATGATCAGGGCATGAAAACCATAGATTCCCAGTGAGTGGCGGGAAATGATGGCTAATCCCGGCAGCGCCCGCGTACTGAGGGTGTTTTTCACCAGGGTGAACAGGGACATGGCGCAGATAAATACCAGCGGGCCACAATAGACATACCAGGTGTCGGCGAAGTTTCCCCGCCATCTCAGTTCATGCAGGGTACCGCGAGAAATGGCAAACGCGGCGACGACAAAAACAATCGCGCTCAGCACCGTAAGCGATTTTTTCTGCGTATCCATCATCCCTAATGCCCGGCCCAGCATGCCATACAACACGTAATAGAACGTGTCGCCATTGATATACAGGTTGATGGGTAACCATTCGAAATGGCCGATTTTTTGCGTCACCGTATTGGGGTTGGCAATAATGCCAATGACAACCATCAGCGCCAGCAGCATCTTCCCGCTCACCTCTTTGACCTGGATGAGCGGCGAGACGAGATAGATAACGATAATCGCAAAGAAAAACCACAGATGATAAAACACCGGTTTTTGTAGCAGGTTTCGGAGCGATAACTCGCCGTTAATCGAGGTAAAAAAGACAATATAGAGAAACGCGAGCGTACTGTAGAACAGCAAACATAAACCGATCCGCAAGAAATGACGCGGTTGGGCGCTGCGTTCGCCAAAAAAGAGATAACCCGAGATCATAAAAAAGAGCGGCACGCTGACGCGAGAAGCGGAATTAAGGAGATTGGCGACCCCCCAGTCGACGGTACTTACGCTGGCTGCGTTAGTCACGTACCAGGCGGTGGTATGGATCATCACCACCATCAAACAGGCGATCCCTCGCAGATTATCAATCCAGTATATTTTCGACGACATCTGTTCCTCAATTTTCCCGTTAAATACCCTCTGACTTACGATTTAAGGCACTTTCTTTCTGGATAAATCCGAGTTTTTCTTGCCTGTACTTGTGATGTTCCGGCAGTTTTGCAAAATTCATTGCTTCGCACTCCTGACTTCTAAAAATAACAGCAGCTTAGCCTGGCGGTAAAAAAATGATGATCAAAAGTATGGTGTCAGCTCTGTTGTTCCTTCTGGTGGCCGGATGCAGCGCGCCACAAGAAATACCTGCGCAACGTGCGCAAAAAGCGAAAGTGAGCCCGGCGCACTCCCTCGAAATGGAACAACTCTGCAAGCAATCTGCGGCGCACCGCTACAATACCGATTCGCAAGATATCGCAGTGACCAGCTTCGAACAGTTTCAGAGTAGCTATGAAATGCGTGGCGTTACCCCCCGGAAGGAAGGTTTTGTCTGCTCTTTTGACCCGGAAGGCCAGTTTTTGCATCTCTCGATGCGCTAGTTCTTCAATTTTCCATAAACAGACCCGTTTCATACTGTATATCTTCCGGTCAGCGGGTATACTGGCCCCTTCCTTTAAATCCACACGTATCCAGCACGAAATCATATGCAAAAGTTTGATACCAGGACCTTCCAGGGCCTGATCCTGACCTTACAGGATTACTGGGCTCGTCAGGGCTGCACCATTGTTCAACCTCTGGACATGGAAGTTGGCGCCGGCACATCTCACCCAATGACCTGCCTGCGTGCATTGGGGCCAGAACCGATGGCGACTGCCTACGTGCAGCCTTCCCGTCGTCCAACCGATGGCCGCTATGGCGAAAACCCGAACCGTTTACAGCACTACTATCAGTTCCAGGTGGTGATTAAACCGTCTCCGGACAACATCCAGGAGCTGTACCTCGGGTCTCTGAAAGAGCTGGGTATGGATCCGACCATCCACGATATCCGTTTCGTGGAAGACAACTGGGAAAACCCGACGCTGGGTGCCTGGGGCCTGGGTTGGGAAGTGTGGCTGAACGGCATGGAAGTGACGCAGTTCACCTACTTCCAGCAGGTCGGTGGTCTGGAATGTAAGCCGGTTACCGGTGAGATCACCTACGGCTTAGAACGTCTGGCGATGTATATTCAGGGCGTAGACAGCGTTTACGACCTGGTCTGGAGCGACGGCCCGCTGGGTAAAACCACTTACGGCGACGTGTTCCATCAGAACGAAGTGGAACAGTCCACCTACAACTTCGAATACGCGGATGTCGACTTCCTGTTCTCCTGCTTCGAGCAGTATGAGAAAGAAGCCCAGCAGTTACTGGCGCTGGAAAACCCGCTGCCGCTGCCTGCATATGAACGTATTCTGAAAGCCGCTCATAGCTTCAACCTGCTGGATGCGCGTAAAGCCATTTCCGTCACCGAGCGTCAGCGCTACATTCTGCGCATTCGCACGCTGACCAAAGCAGTGGCAGAAGCCTATTACGCTTCCCGTGAAGCCCTTGGCTTTCCGATGTGCAACAAGAATAAATAAGAGGCGGCCATGTCTGAGAAAACTTTCCTGGTGGAAATTGGCACCGAAGAGCTGCCACCAAAAGCCCTGCGCAGCCTGGCTGAATCTTTTGCTGCGAACGTGACCGCTGAGCTGGATAACGCTGGCCTGGCGCACGGTAAAATCGAATGGTTTGCCGCGCCGCGCCGTCTGGCGCTGAAAGTGGCGAATCTGGCGGCTTCTCAGCCTGACCGTGAGGTTGAAAAACGCGGTCCGGCGATTGCTCAGGCGTTCGACGCCGAAGGCAAACCAAGCAAAGCGGCAGAAGGCTGGGCGCGTGGTTGTGGTATCACCGTCGATCAGGCTGAGCGTCTGACCACTGACAAAGGTGAATGGCTGCTGTATCGCGCGCATGTGAAAGGCGAGAGCGTCGAGGCACTGCTGCCAGACATGATCGCTACCTCGCTGGCGAAGCTGCCGATCCCGAAACTGATGCGCTGGGGCGCGTCTGACGTCCACTTTGTGCGTCCGGTTCACACCGTGACCCTGCTGCTGGGTGACAAAGTCATTCCCGCCACTATCCTCGGCATCCAGTCCGATCGCGTGATTCGCGGTCACCGCTTTATGGGCGAGCCGGAGTTCACTATCGACAATGCCGATCAGTATCCTCAGATTCTGCTTGAGCGCGGCAAAGTTGTGGCTGATTACGAAGCGCGTAAAGCCAAAATTAAAGCAGACGCTGAAGACGCCGCGCGTAAAATTGGCGGCAACGCTGACCTGAGCGATAGTCTGCTGGAAGAAGTGACCTCGCTGGTGGAATGGCCGGTAGTACTGACGGCGAAATTCGAAGAGAAATTCCTCGCGGTGCCTGCCGAAGCGCTGGTCTACACCATGAAGGGCGACCAGAAGTACTTCCCGGTGTATGACAACGCGGGCAAGCTGCTGCCGAACTTTATCTTTGTGGCCAATATTGAGTCGAAAGATCCGGTACAAATCATCTCCGGTAATGAGAAGGTCGTTCGTCCGCGTCTGGCAGACGCCGAGTTCTTCTTCAACACCGACCGTAAAAAACGTCTGGAAGACAACCTGCCGCGCCTGCAAACCGTGCTGTTCCAGCAACAGCTGGGTACGCTGCGCGACAAAACTGACCGTATTCAGGCCCTGGCGGGCTGGATTGCCGCTCAGATTGGCGCTGACGTGAATCACGCCACTCGTGCGGGTCTGCTGTCTAAGTGCGACCTGATGACCAATATGGTCTTCGAGTTCACCGACACGCAGGGCGTTATGGGCATGCACTACGCGCGTCATGACGGCGAAGCGGAAGATGTTGCCGTTGCGCTGAATGAGCAGTATCAGCCGCGTTTTGCCGGCGATGACCTGCCGTCTAACCCTGTCGCCTGCGCGCTGGCGATTGCTGACAAGATGGACACCCTTGCCGGTATCTTCGGTATCGGTCAGCATCCGAAAGGCGATAAAGACCCGTTTGCGCTGCGTCGTGCCGCACTGGGCGTGCTGCGTATCATCGTTGAGAAGAACCTCAACCTGGATCTGCAAACGCTGACCGAAGAAGCGGTGCGTCTGTACGGCGACAAGCTGACCAACGCGAAAGTGGTTGATGACGTTATCGACTTTATGCTCGGTCGTTTCCGTGCCTGGTATCAGGACGAAGGCTACACCGTCGACACCATCCAGGCCGTGCTGGCGCGTCGTCCGACCCGTCCGGCAGATTTCGACGCACGCATGAAGGCGGTATCTCACTTCCGTACGCTGGAAGAGGCCTCTGCGCTGGCGGCGGCCAACAAGCGCGTCTCTAATATTCTGGCGAAATCTGACGAGACACTGAACGACATCGTGCATGCGTCCGTACTCAAAGAAGCGGCAGAGATCAAACTGGCGGGCAATCTGGTCGTTCTGCGCGACAAGCTGCAGCCGTACTTTGCCGAAGGCCGTTATCAGGAAGCGCTGGTGGAACTGGCATCCCTGCGTGAGCCGGTGGATGAGTTCTTCGAAAACGTGATGGTGAATGCGGAAGATAAAGACGTTCGTCTGAACCGTCTGACGCTGCTGTCAAAACTGCGCGAGTTGTTCCTGCAGGTTGCGGATATTTCCCTGCTGCAGTAAGTGCGTAGCCGATAACGAAAGACCTGCCTTCGGGCAGGTTTTTTTATGCCCGGAGATATTGCTCAGAACAGTCCTTCTGCGGCCTTCATGCTGGAGAGGGGCTATTTTCACGTGTGCCGATAAATTGCGGTATCAAACTAAACATATATTCTTTAGTGGACGGCGCTGCACGTTTCACGCTGGGGAAGAGGGAATGGCCGTATGCTGTTTACATGGATTGTATTGCTTGGTTCAGCGGTGGCTGCGCTGTTTGCTAACGATGGTGCGGCCCTGATTTTGACACCGATAGTGATTGCCACGCTGATTATGCTGCATTTGCGGGGTGGGATTTTCAAAAACATTACCCTTGAAATCCCGCCTGCGATACGGCTATCCTTTGCCCCGACGAATCCCTCGTCTCACTGAGGCCGACTGAAAATGGATAAACACACCTGCTGATTTCGAATCCTTGCTTTGCGCATATCGCGAGCAGGGGATGTATTGATTTCACTCAGGAGTGCTTATGGCTCAGTATGCCCAATCCCCTTCATTTATTTTGCATCAGGTCACCTGTCAGTTTGCGACGGGCGTGACGCTTTTTGGCCCGATTTCTCTTTCGCTCGAACCCGCGTTGTGCGGCCTGGTCGGGCGCAACGGCTGTGGTAAAACCCGCTTACTGCGTCTTCTGGCGGGGGTGGATCTCCCTGCATCCGGACATATCGAACGTTTTGGTTCTGTGGCCTACGTTGCTCAACAGCACACCGTATCCCCCTCGACAACGCTGGCTGAATTGCTGGGTTATGACGCGGTTTTTGCCGCGCGTCGGCGTATCGAATCGGGTGATTACCTGCCGGAAGATCTCGAACGTCTGGAGGGCTTTTGGGATCTGGAGGAGCGCCTGACGGCGGCTTTTCTGGATGCCGATCTGCCTCCGTTCATCCCGGCGCGGCCTGCGGCAGAATTGAGCGGCGGCGAACGGGTACGCGCGCTGCTGTGCGCCGCGTTGATGACAGACGCCGATTACCTGCTGCTTGATGAACCGACCAACCATCTCGACAGGAAAGGTCGGGAATGGTTTTATGCGCGACTTTCCCGTCGGCAGGGAGGGACGCTGGTCGCCAGCCACGACCGGGAATTACTGTCCCTGATGCCGCGTATTCTCGAATTATCTCCTGCCGGGTTACGTAGCTTCGGCGGCAACTACGCTGACTACCAACGCCAACGCGAAGCTGAACAACAGGCGGCTTACGCCGCGCTGGAGCATGCGGCCACCGAGCGGCGTCGAACCCGACAGCGCCTGCAAAAAGAGCATGATGCAAGCCAGCGACGTTCAGCCCAGACCTTGCGTACTGTCGATACGCTCAACATCGCCTCGTTCGAGCGGGTGAAATACAAAGGGGCAGCGAAGGAGCGAACAGGCACGCTACGTCGACAACATCGTGAACAGAATGAGGCGCTGAATGCCGCAGTTGCACAAGCGCGGGAGAGGGTTGAAGAAGATGCGCCAGTCATGTTTACCCTGCCGGGCAGCCAGGTGACCGAGGGGAAACAGGTGCTGGTTATGGATAATCTGGTCCTGCCCTATGGCGCGCCGTCTCCCCTCAACTGGCGAATGGACGGGCCGATGCGTGTAGCGCTCCGTGGGCCAAACGGTTGTGGAAAATCGACCCTGCTGCGCGTCATGCTCGGAGAAGAAAAACCGCTGGCTGGTGCGTGTCAGGTATCCGTCGCGACGGCATATCTCGACCAGCATCTGTCGCGGCTGGATCTTTCCCTTTCGGTTCTGGCGCACCTTAACGCCGGCGATACGCCGCTGGAGGAGGGGGTACTGCGAACCCGGCTGGCGCAGCTGCACCTGGGGGCCGAAAAAGTGACGTTGCCGCTGGCGGCATTAAGCGGTGGCGAGCGTCTGAAAGCGGCGCTGGCCTGCGTACTCTGGCGTCGTGAGGCGACACAGCTGCTCTTGCTTGATGAACCCACCAACCACCTTGATTTGACCTCGACACAGGCGATTGAACTGGCGCTATCGACCTTTCCGGGCGCCATAGTGGTGGTTTCACATGATGAGGCCTTTCTGCAGGCGTTAAATTTAACGCACCAGATAGAGTGGCGAGGAGAAAAATGGCACTGTGAAAGGAAGTAAGAGGGTATTGACCCCCGTCGTTGCGGGGGTTTTGACAGTCATGCTTATTCCATTAACTGTTTACTGAGCATCGGATTTGAATGGATCAGGCGCATCAGTTTCATTTCGGTTGCTGAAGGGCGAACACGTTTTGATTCCCATTCCTGAACCATTGCTACGCTAACACCCATTGCGCGTGCAAAATCATCGATTTTTAACCCAGTGCCACGTCGTAATTGTTCAAACTCATTGAAAGAATTAGGCTTTTGGGTCAGGGTAACCGCTTGCGCTACATCTTTTTTAAAGACAATCTGTTCCAGACTGCTCAGCAGCTCAAACATCGGATCTTTATATTCCATTGAGAACTCCTCTAAAAACACACAGCGGATAGTGATACAGCACCAGTAAGAATAGTCGCTAAAACCGCTGGCGTGGGGCAGCGACGAGGATATATCGCGAATAAAAAGGCCTTTCATGCTTTTGAGATGCATATTCAAACGTTTCGCTGAACGTTAATTGCTTGATTACGCAAGCCCAGGAATAAATACGTATTTTTTTGTAAATCGTTAGCAAAAAATCGCATGACGAGACGGCGTGAGGTTTGCCTCGTCGTTAATAAGAAAGCATGGAAAAGGGTATCCTGAGACGCCGACCTGGACTATCCTTGTAAGCCGTCAGGCACGCGTGTTTCGTTGTGCGCATTTTTGGGTGAAAGGAGTATTAAAATGGCGACAGGTAAGTCCTGCTCTCGCTGGTTTGCGCCTCTTGCGGCGTTGTTAATGGTAGTTGGCCTGAGTGGGTGTTTTGATAAAGAAGGCGATCAGCGTAAGGCATTTATCGATTTCCTGCAAAATACGGCGATGCGTAGCAGTGAACGTCTTCCCGCGCTGACGGCTGACCAGAAAAAACAATTTGGCCCCTTCGTCTCTGATTACGCCATTCTGTATGGTTATTCCCAGCAGGTGAATCAGGCGATGGATTCTGGTCTGCGTCCGGTGGTAGATAGCGTGAACGCGATTCGCGTACCGCAGGATTATATGACCCAGCGTGAGCCGCTGCGTCAGGCAAATGGTTCTCTCGGCGTGCTGAGTCAGCAATTGCAGAATGCGAAAGTGCAGGCAGATACAGCCCATGCCGGCCTGAAACAGGCGGATGACCTGAAACCGGTCTTCGAGCAGGTGTATTCGAAAGTGGTTACCGCGCCGGCTAATGCGCTGCAACCGCTGATCCCGGCGGCACAGATCTTCACGCAACAGCTGGTACAGGTGGGTGATTTTATTGCTCAGCAGGGTACGCAGGTGAGCTTTGTTGCCAACGGCATCCAGTTCCCGACCTCACAGCAGGCCAGCCAGTATAATGCGCTGATTGGGCCGCTGGCGTCTCAGCATCAGGCGTTTACGCAGGCCTGGACTGCCACGGTGAATGCGACGCAGTAAACCTGGGATCCCTGAAAAAAAAGAGGCGACATAATCGCCTCTTTTTTGTTTTTGTCGGGGGACTTACTTGATAACCTGCGGATTAACGCAGTTTTTCTCGACGTTGCCATTCAGCGCATCAATGAGATTATCCACCGCGCAGGCGGCCATACCGTAGCGCGTTTCGTGGGTGGCAGAACCAATATGCGGCAGCGCCACCACGTTGGGTAACGTCAGCAGAGGGGAGTCCACTGGCAACGGTTCCTTCTCAAACACATCCAGACCAGCCGCATGAATCTCACCTTTTTTCAGCGCCTCAACGAGGGCTTTCTCATCGACAACCGGGCCGCGACCCGCATTCACAAAAATCGCTGAGGATTTCATGATGGCGAACTTCTCAGCGTTGATCAGGTGATGCGTTTCCTGGGTATATGGCAGGACGAGAACCACATAGTCAGACTCTTTAAGCAGCGTATCGAGATCGCAGTAGCGGGCCTGGAACCGGCTCTCCGCTTCCTGATGCTGGCGGCGCGCATTATAGAGAATCGGCATACCGAAACCAAAGTGCGCGCGTTGCGCCAGCGCCAGACCGATGCGCCCCATGCCCACGATGCCAAGCGTTTTGTGGTGTACGTCAACGCCAAACCAGTCAGGACCAATGCTCTTCGTCCATTCGCCTTTCTTCACTCGTTCCGCCACTTCCACCACCCGACGTGCGGAACTCAGCACCAGCGCCATGATGGTATCGGCCACGGTTTCGGTCAGCACGGTCGGGGTGTGCATCAGCAGAATCTTTTTCGCGTTCAGCGCGTCCACATCAAAGGTGTCGTAACCCACTGAAATGGTCGATGCGGCACGCAGTTTCGGCATCTTTGCCAGCAGTGAAGCGTCCACCTTTTCACTGGAACCCAGCAGGCCTTCGGCACTGGCGAACGCCTCGGCGTGTTGCTCTACCGTTTCCGGTCGCAGGTTGGCCACCTGCGTGACGGTGAAATGCGCTTCCAGGCGACGTTTCAGATCATCAGGCAATGCTTTGTACAGGATGATGGACGGCTTCATGGGTTCTCCCTTAATGGAATTCAGGCGTGACGAGCGCCAGCTGGATACGTTTTATTGTTAGCAGGCTTAACAATTAAAGTAAGCCACACGGATGCAAAAAGTGCCACCCCCATAAAAATGTACGAGGCTGCCGGGCTGCCTGTGGCGCCATTGAGGTAGCCAACGAACCAGGAGCCGAAGAAAGAACCGAGCGCGCCCATACTGTTGATAAGCGCCATGGCGCCACCCGCAACGTTACGCGGCAGCATCTCCGGAATAATGGCAAAGAACGGGCCGTAGGGGGCGTACATGGCTGCACCGGCGATCACCAGCAGGGTATAAGAGGCCCAGAAGTGGTTTGCGCCGACAGCCCAGGATCCGATAAAGGCGAAGCCGCCAATCAGCAACAGTGGCCAGACAAACAGCTTACGATTTTGCAGTTTATCCGACGCCCAGGAGGCCAGAATCATCGCAATGGTCGCGGCCAGATACGGGACAGATGAAAGCCAGCCTACTTCGACCATACCGAGGTTGGCCCCGCCGTTGCGGATGATGGAAGGCAGCCACAGTACAAAACCGTAAACGCCAATACTCCAGGCAAAATATTGCATACACAGCAGAATAACGTTACGGGAACGGAAGGCTTCGCCGTAATTACGTACCGCTTTGATACCTTGCTGTTCCTGATCTAACTGTGTTTGCAGGGCAGATTTTTCGTCCTCTGACAGCCAGCCAACTTGAGTCGGTTTGTCACGGACCAGCATCCACCAGGCAAAGGCCCAGATGATGGCGGGAACCCCTTCGATGATGAACATTTCGCGCCAGCCGAGCGCCTGAATCAAATATCCTGAGACCACAGACATCCACAACACGGTGACCGGGTTACCGAGGATCAGGAAGGTGTTGGCGCGTGAGCGTTCCGATTTGGTAAACCAACTGCTGATATAGATCAGCATGGCGGGCATGACCGCGGCCTCTACCACGCCGAGAATAAAGCGAATGGCGGCGAGCATGGGGATATTGGTGACCATCCCGGTCAGTGACGCACAGCCACCCCACAGAATCAGGCAGACAAAAATCAGTTTGCGAACACTGCGGCGCTCCGCATAAATCGCGCCGGGGATCTGGAAGAAGAAATAGCCCAGAAAGAACAGCGCCCCGAGAAGGGAAGAGACCCCTTTGGTAATACCTAAGTCGTCGTTGATCCCGGCGGCTGAGGCGAAACTAAAGTTCGCCCGGTCGAGGTAGGCCAGACTGTAAGTGATGAAAACAATCGGCATGATGTAAAGCCAGCGTTTTGCTGCATTTGTCGAGCTTTTCATAATGTTGCCTCTATGGTTGAGGTTTGCGCCGCCTGTTTGTAGGGTCCAGGGGGGCTTTGTTTTTTTGTGAGGAGCTTTCCCCCTCACCCTAACCCTCTCCCTCGAGGGAGAGGGGATCAGTGCTGCGATGTATTTCTCCCTCTCCCGCCGGGAGAGGGCTGGGGTGAGGGGGGAATTACTCGCCCAACTCTTCCCGAGTAGGCAGTCCCTCGCTATCCCCTAATACCTGGATGGCAAGCGAGCCAATCTTATTGCCGCGCCGTACGGCCTGGTGCATTGTCTTACCTTCCAGCAGAGCGCTAATCACCCCGACGGCGAAACCATCCCCTGCACCGACGGTATCGACCACGTTATCCACTTTTACCGGGGCGACCGCGCCTTGTTCGCCACTGGCGGTTTTGTACCAGGCGCCATCCGGACCGGTTTTGATCACCACCGCTTTTACGCCACGCTGCAGATAAAAATCAGCGATACCTTCCGGCGACTGCTGTCCGGTCAGGATCACGCCTTCTTTCAACCCCGGTAACACCCAGTCGGCCTGGAAAGCGAGGCGGTTAAGTTTCTCTACCATCTCCGCTTCGCTTTTCCACAGTATCGGGCGCAGATTCGGATCGAAGGAAATGGTCTTACCCTGTGCTTTCATTGCCGCTGCCGCATGTTCGAGTAGTTCATACGATGTCGCAGAGAGCGCGGCTGCAACGCCGCTCAAATGCAAGTGGCGCGCTTCGTTGAATGCCGCGGCGTGAAAATCCTCCGTTGAAAGGTGGCTGGCCGCCGATCCTTTGCGGAAATACTCTACAATGGGATCGGTTCCATTTTCGGCTTTCGATTTAAGCTGATAGCCCGTTGCGTAGCGCCCATCGACAGTGACACCGCGAGTGTCAATATTCTCTTTTTTCAGCGAGTTAAGAACAAAACGTCCAAAACTGTCATCGCCTACGCGGCTGATCCAGCAGACATTCATCCCCAGTCGCGCCAGGCCTGTAGCCACATTCAGCTCCGCGCCCGCAACGCGCTTCACAAAATGTTCTGCATCGGCAAGCTCGCCTATTTCTGTGGCGACAAACATGGCCATGGCTTCGCCAATCGTGATGACATCAAGCGAGTTAGGCATGGCGTTACTCCTCACGTAACAAATCGACGTAGTGACGGGTGACGGCGGTCAGGTCGTCGCCTTCAAGTGGAAACTCAATCCCGCGCGGGGCATCGGGCGGCAGCTGGTTTAACAGGGCAAGCCAGCGTTCATCGGCTTTATCCGGCGCCACGGCGCGATAATTCTCATGGTGTGGGATGGCTGCCTTCACATGAATATAGCTCACCGCAGGGGCCAGAAGATGAGCAGCCGCTTCCGGCGACTCGCCGACCCATACCCAGTTGCCGGTGTCGAAGGTGAGTGTCACCGGTAGCGCCATGACAGAGCAGGCGGCTTTAAAACGCTGCATGGGCGCCAGTTGCCCGCATTCGGTCTGGTCGTTTTCTACTACCAACGCCATCCCGCTCTCATCGAGCCAGCCACGTAAGGTTTCCAGCACGTCTTTACGCTGATAATGACCGAGTGAGACTTTGAGCCACAGCGCCTTGAGCGTGCGCGCTTCTTCAAGCAGAGCAGGCAGGTGCGGGTTCAGGGAGCCATCTTCTAGGCACAAGGCTTGTGGCGCCGAGTAGCAGGCCAGTAAACGGTGGGCTTCGATGGTGGCAGCAAGCGTTGGCAGGCTGCTCAATTCTTTATCGCTTAACAGTTCGCGGCGTATCTCCACGCCGTCTGCGCCTGCGTTGGCAATCAGCGGCAGGACGGCGCACTGGCCGCCCATCGCGTTAATTTGTTCGCTGCCATAGGCGGCGGTGACAACGATGATTTTTCTTTTCATCTTCCGGCTTCCCAGGAGTTAAAGACAATTTGCTTGTCTTTAACGCTAGATGGAACCGGTTCCAAAGAAAAGCGCGGTGCATCGAATTTATGATCGTCATCACGAAGGTTAATTATCGCGCAGTTGAACCGCGCACGATGAGCTCCCCGGAAAAGACCCGCTCGCGGACGGTATCGCTATTGCCTTCGATACGCTCAACGACTTGTTCTACAGCGGCATAGCCGATTTGCCAGGTCGGCTGTTTGAGAGTGGTGATGCCCACACCGGCCAGCTCAGCCCATTCCAGCTCATCAAAGCCAAGCAGGCCGATATCGCTACCCCAGTGCAGACCGATACGTTTTAATGAGCGGGCGACCTGCAGCGTCAGTGCGCCGTTGGCGGAAATAACGGCTTTACGCATCCCGCGATGGCTGGCGTGAAACTGGCGTAGCACGTTATCAATCTGGCTGCTTTCATGCAGCGGCGTTTCGGCGTTTTCGGCCACCGTGCCGGGGTAGCGGGCAAGCGTTGCGCGAAAGGCGTCCAGGCGTTCCCGGCGCGTATTCACCGTTCCCAGCGGTTCGCTCAGAAACAGCAACGCTTCAAAGCCCTGTTCAATCAGGTGCTCGGTGGCGGTGGTGGCGGCCTGGGTATTGTCTAACCCTACGACATCACAGGCAAAATCGGGGATCTTGCGGTCAATCAGCACCATGGGCAGAGAAGATTGCTGCAGTCGGTTGAGCCCCTCTTCGCGCATCCCGACCGCATTCACCACGATGCCCTCCACCTGATAGCTACGCAGCAGGTCCAGGTAGTGCAGCTCCTGATCGACTTCGTTGTTGGTATTACAAACCAGCGGGGTGAAGCCCTTTTCCCGACAGGCTGCCTCAATACCGCTCAGCACATGCACGGAATAGGGGTTGGTGATATCCGCGATAATCAGGCCAATCAGGCGGGTGCGACCATGCTTGAGATTGCGCGCCATCAGGCTGGGACGGTAATCGAGTTCGGCAATGGCATGTTCGATCCGCGCCAGCAATGCATCCGACAGAAGATGTTTTTCACCGTTCAGATAGCGTGAAATGCTGGTTTTGCCCGTTTTTGCCGCTTTCGCGACATCGCTTATCGTCGGGCGCGTCGTTTTCGCCATAAGTGCTTCCCTCGCGGTAGTTGTGAGACCACACGATAGCGCGAAAATCCGCACTGGCAAGGGGGAACATACCGCTTATCGCCTTCTGCGTGGCTATCATGCCGTTTAATTCTTTGCCAATTCGCCGCGCGTGTGGATGATAGAGCGCGACATTGATTATTTCACAAGACAGCGAGATGACGCTGTCGCCACCTGCATGCATCAGGAGCGCGCTTTGGCAAACTCTGCAGTTAAAACAGTTCTTACGGCAGCCCACTGGGGGCCGATGTTGGTTGAAACCGACGGCGAAACGGTGCTCTCTTCACGCGGGGCGCTTCCCACCAACCACCCTAACTCTCTGCAAACGGTGGTGCGCGACCAGGTCCACAGTAAAACCCGCGTCCGTTTCCCGATGGTACGTAAAGGCTTCCTGGCGTCTCCGGACAGCCCGCAGGGCGTTCGCGGAGAGGATGAGTTTGTCCGCGTCTCCTGGGATGATGCGCTTGCCCTCATCCATCAGCAGCACAAACGGATTCGTGAGACGCATGGTCCGGCATCCATTTTCGCCGGATCTTACGGCTGGCGGTCGAACGGTGTGCTGCATAAAGCGGCGACACTGTTGCAGCGTTATATGAGCCTTGCCGGTGGCTATACCGGCCATCTGGGGGACTACTCTACCGGCGCGGCGCAGGCGATCATGCCGTATGTGGTCGGTGGCAACGAGGTGTATCAACAACAAACCAGCTGGCCGTTAGTCCTGGAGCACACCGATGTGGTGGTGCTGTGGAGCGCTAACCCACTAAACACGCTGAAAATCGCGTGGAACGCCTCCGATGAGCAGGGTATCGGCTATTTCGATGCTTTACGCAAAAGCGGCAAACGTCTGATCTGCATCGATCCGATGCGATCGGAGACGGTCGATTTCTTTGGCGAGAGCGTGGAGTGGTTAGCGCCGCATATGGGCACTGATGTGGCGATGATGCTCGGTATCGCCCATACACTGGTGGAAAATGGCTGGCAGGATGAGGCTTTCCTCGCGCGCTGCACGGAAGGCTATAGCGTCTTTGCTGACTACCTGACCGGGAAAAGCGACGGCGTGGCGAAAACGGCAGAGTGGGCGGCGGATATTTGCGGTATTCCGGCGGCGAAAATTCGCGAACTGGCAAAACTTTTCCACGAAAATACCACCATGTTGATGTCCGGCTGGGGAATGCAGCGCCAGCAGTTTGGCGAGCAGAAACACTGGATGCTGGTGACGCTGGCGGCGATGCTGGGCCAGATTGGCATCCCCGGCGGCGGTTTTGGCCTGTCTTATCATTTTGCCAATGGCGGTAACCCCACGCGTCGGGCGGCGGTACTGGCATCCATGCAGGGTTGCGTTAAAGACGGTATTGAGGCGGTCGAAAAAATCCCCGTGGCGCGCATTATTGAAGCGCTGGAAAAACCGGGAGCGTTCTATCAGCACAATGGTATGGATCGACACTTCCCGGAGATTAAGTTTATCTGGTGGGCAGGCGGTGCCAACTTTACCCACCATCAGGACACTAACCGGCTGATTCGCGCCTGGCAGAAGCCGGAACTGGTCGTCATTTCCGAGTGTTTCTGGACCGCCGCCGCAAAGCACGCGGATATCGTACTGCCTGCCACCACATCGTTTGAACGTAACGATATGACCATGACGGGCGATTACAGCAACCAGCATCTGGTGCCGATGAAGCGTGTGGTTCCCCCGCGCGATGAAGCGCGTGACGATTTCGAGGTGTTCGCCGATCTCAGCGAGCTTTGGGAGCCGGGCGGACGCGAGCGCTTTACAGAAGGGAAGAGCGATCTGGCGTGGCTGGAAACCTTCTACGACATCGCCCGACAGCGCGGCGCGAGCCAGCAGGTTACGTTGCCGCCGTTTGCTGAGTTCTGGGAAGCGAATGCCCTGATTGAAATGCCAGAAAGCGAAGAGAATGCCCGCTTTGTACGCTTCGCTGATTTCCGTCGTGACCCGCAGGCGCATCCGCTCAAAACCGACAGTGGCAAAATTGAAATCTACTCGGCGCGCATTGCCGGTTTTGGTTATGCCGACTGCCCGCCGCATCCAATGTGGCTTGAGCCGGATGAATGGCATGGCAACGCCCGACCGGAACAGTTGCAGCTTCTTTCCGCTCACCCTGCGCATCGTCTGCACAGCCAGCTTAACTATTCGTCACTTCGCGAGCAGTATGCAGTGGCGGGGCGCGAACCGGTGACGCTGCATCCGCGCGACGCGAAAGCGCGCGGTATTGCTGATGGCGACCTGGTCCGCGTCTGGAACCAACGCGGACAGGTGCTGGCTGGCGCGGTGGTCAGCGAAGGGATCAAACCCGGCGTGATTTGTATCCACCAGGGCGCATGGCCGGACCTTGAGCGCGCCGAAGGGGGGATCTGTAAAAACGGCGCGGTTAACGTGCTGACAAAAGATCTCCCCAGCTCAAAGCTGGGGAATGGCTGTGCGGGGAATACCGCACTGGTATGGATGGAAAAATACAGCGGTCCGGCGCTTACGCTGACGGCGTTTGACCCGCCTGCCAGTTCATGATCCAGGTCGGGTGCTGCGTCTCTTCCTGCCAGGCGCTGTCCTCTATGCGAAAGCCCTGTGCGTGATAGAACTTCACCGCCCGCTCGTTTTTCTGATACACCTCCAGGCTTAAGGCATTAAAGCGCTGCTTGACATGGTCAAGCAGCGCGGTGCCGATCCCTTTGCGTAGCGCCTTCGGGCTGACGAACAATGCCCCGATATACTGTGAATCCATCACGCTGACAAAACCGTACAGCTTACCTTCTTCCTCCCAGACCCAGGTACGGGCCGACGGGAGGTAAACTTCGCGCACCAGCATCTCGCTGTCTTGCCAGTACGTTTGCGCAATAAACGGGTGCGCGTAGGTGGTGCTTTCAAGCCACAGGCGCAACAGAGGAGATAAATCTTTACTGTGCCACTCGCGGATCATGCCGGCCTCCGGGATGACAGAAACAGTCTGTAATATGGTCATTAACCAGACCGCAGGCTTGCATAAAGGAGTAGCAGATGGTGGTGCCGACAAATTTGAAGCCGCGTTTCTTTAACGCTTTTGAAAGCGCGTCGGAGGCGGGCGTTGAGGTGGGGATATCACCGAGTGCGGCGGCCTGGGTAATTTGCGGTTCGTTATCGACAAACGACCAGACAAACGGGGCAAAAGGTTCGCCATTTTGCTCCATGGCAAGCCAGGCGCGGGCGTTGCCGATAATCGCCTCAATTTTGCCGCGATGGCGAATGATCCCGGCATCCAGCACCAGGCGCTCGACATCATCCGGCCCCATCGCGGCCACTTTTTCAGGATCGAACTGATGGAAGGCATTACGGTAGTTTTCGCGTTTTTTAAGCACCGTAATCCATGATAAACCGGCCTGTTGTCCTTCAAGACAGATCATTTCAAACAGCTTTTTACCGTCCATTTGCGGGACACCCCATTCTTCATCGTGATAAGCCAGATAAAGCGGGTCTTGAGTCACCCAACCACAACGCTGCATATCCTTCTCCGTTGCTGATGTTGATCAAAATTATGTATGTTGCAGGCTTGACGTGCCTGCGAAAAAGATAATAGTTAGGTAAGGGATATCTACCCTCGCCTTTGCCCAACAAAAACGATAACAATTACGCCGGTTTGGCTCTTTTGTGGAGTCGCATTGATGAAAATTAAATACAGTGGCCGTTTGATAGCGGTAGTGCCTGCTTGTCTGCTTTTCAGCCATTCGGCATTTGCCTGGCAACAAGAATATATCGCGATCGATTCGCAAAATAATATGCCGCAACGCTATACATGGGATAGCGATCACCAGCCGCGTTATAACGATATCCTGGAAGAACGCATTCGCTCAGCGCAGAGTGGGCCTGGCGTTGCCTTTAATCTGCCAGATAAAACGCCGATGGATGCCGTCAGTACAATGAGTATTGGCCTGAATATTCCATTATCAACGAATGTGATGACCGGGCCGGCGGCAGTCTGGCATTACGACGGTTCAACGACGTCAATGTACAATGAATTTGGCGACAGCGCGACTTCACCGCAATATAGCGATCCGCTCTGGCACGCAACCGTCAGTTCACTGGGATGGCGCGTGGATAGCCATATGGGTGACTTTCGTCCATGGGCGCAAATTAGTTACAACCAACAGTTCGGTGAAAACGTCTGGAAATCGCAATCCGGGCTGAGCCGTCTGACCGCCGCGAACCAGTACGGCAACTGGCTGGATGTGTCCGTCGGCGCCGATATGCTGCTTAATCAACATTTTGCCGCTTATGCTTCGATGTCACAGTCGGAAAACTGGATAACCGGGCCAAATTACCTCTATAGCATGGGGGTTAGCGCGCGTTTTTAAGAACATCTAATACAAAATTATCACAATTAAGAAACAATAAGCACGCGCTCTGCATTGATAGTATGTACTAACTTACCCGATAAATTGTGGCGACTCCGTTTTCCGTAATGTCATTCATTCCTGCCTGAATGCATTTCATTCCCCGCTTACTGCATTTCATGCCTTTTTAGCCCTGGCATGAAATGCGCTTCGTTATGGTTGTCAGCAGTGAATTCCCTTAATTTCCTCTGCAGGACAACTGCCATGAATACATCATCCTTGAATCGCACACGCTGGCTCACGCTGGCTGGCACCATCATCACACAATTTGCGTTGGGATCTGTTTATACCTGGAGCCTGTTTAATAGTGCGCTGGCAGATAAGCTGGGCGAGCCGGTAAGTCAGGTTGCGTTTTCATTTGGTCTGTTAAGCCTCGGGCTGGCGTTATCCTCCTCTGTGGCCGGGAAACTGCAGGAACGTTTTGGCGTGAAACGCGTGACCATAGCCTCTGGCGTTCTGCTGGGAATCGGCTTCTTCCTGACTGCTCACGCCAGCAGCCTGACCATGCTGTGGCTGAGCGCAGGCGTGCTTGTGGGTCTCGCAGATGGCGCCGGATACCTGCTTACCCTTTCCAACTGTGTGAAATGGTTCCCGGAGCGTAAAGGACTGATTTCTGCTTTCTCCATCGGGGCTTATGGCCTGGGCAGTCTGGGTTTTAAATTCATCGATAGCCACCTGCTGGCCACCGTTGGCCTGGAACAGACTTTCATGATCTGGGGAGCGATGACGCTGGTGATGATTGTTTGCGGCGCGATGCTGATGACTGACGCGCCGCAACAGAAAACAACCACGGTCAATGGCGTGGTGGAAAATGATTTCACGCTGGCGCAGTCCATGCGTAAACCACAATACTGGATGCTGGCGGTGATGTTCCTGACCGCCTGTATGAGTGGTTTGTATGTGATTGGGGTAGCGAAAGACATTGCCCAGGGCATGGTGCATCTGGACGTGGCAACGGCCGCCAATGCGGTAACGGTTATCTCTATTGCGAATCTGAGCGGCCGTCTGGTGCTGGGCATTCTGTCCGACAAAATCGCCCGTATTCGTGTTATTACGATTGGCCAGGTGATTTCACTGGTTGGGATGGCAGCCCTGCTGTTTGCGCCACTGAATGCGGTTTCCTTTTTCGCGGCGATTGCCTGCGTGGCCTTTAACTTCGGCGGCACCATTACCGTATTCCCGTCGCTGGTCAGCGAATTCTTTGGTTTGAACAACCTGGCGAAAAACTACGGTGTGATTTACTTAGGCTTTGGTATCGGCAGTATTTGCGGGTCGATTATCGCTTCGCTGTTTGGCGGCTTCTATGTCACCTTCTGCGTCATTTTCGCTCTGCTGATTGTCTCTCTGGCACTGTCCACGACCATCCGTCAACCGCAGCGCAGCGTTTATAAACCGGCGCACGCCTGATTCCTGCCTGTCTTCTAAAACGCCGCCGTCAGGCGGCTTTTTTATTACCCTTATGTGCCCCTTTACCGGGACTCTCTTTGGTAGCGGCTATCCTTAATAGCAGGTCTTCCAACAGAAGGAGTCGCGTATGTCATTACAAAAAGTCGTGTATCGGGCGAAGGCGAAAGCCACCGGAGGCCGCGATGGCAGAGCTGTCTCGTCCGATGGCGTTCTGGATGTAAAACTGGGCGTGCCAAAAGAGATGGGCGGCGCCGGTGGGGAGGTGACGAACCCGGAGCAACTGTTCGCCGCCGGGTATTCCGCCTGTTTTCTCGGGGCGCTAAAACATGTCGCGTCGGTAGAAAAACAGCGCCTACCGCAAGAGGCTTATATTGAGGGTACAGTCGGTATTGGGCCTTTGCCGACCGGGTTTGGTATTGAAGCGCAACTGGATATTCACCTGCCGGGAATGGATCATCAGATAGCGCAGGAACTGGTGAAAAAAGCCCATATAGTTTGCCCTTATTCCAACGCTACCCGCGGCAATATTGACGTTAAACTGAACGTGATCACCGCCTGAATACTATTCATGGGGTGATTAACCTATTTCCGGTTATATATTTTTGTAAATGTATGACCGGATCACAACTCAGACAGACACTTTTTCCCACCCTTGTGGTCTACTTATCCGCGCTTAAGAAGTTCCTCAATTAACTTCCCTTGCGTTTAATGCCCGATCGGCGCTGCTATGCGCGCTGAACGGTGCTGTTTTCCCTTTTTCCAGGGTTGCTTGCATGAGTTATATAAAAACGATGACTCAGCAGAAACTGAGTTTTCTGTTGGCGTTGTATATTGGCTTGTTTATGAATAGCGCAGTTTTCTACCGTCGGTTTGATGGTTATGCGCAAGCGTTCACCGTCTGGAAAGGACTCTCTGCGGTTGTCGAACTGGTTGCCACTGTCCTGGCGACTTTCTTTTTATTACGTGTGCTCTCATTATTCGGACGCCGTGCCTGGCGTGTACTGGCATCGCTGGTGGTGCTGTTTTCAGCAGCGGCCAGCTATTACATGACTTTTCTGAATGTGGTGATTGGCTATGGCATTATCGCTTCGGTGATGACCACTGACATCGATCTCTCCAAAGAGGTGGTGGGCTGGCAACTCTTTGCCTGGGTGGCGATTGTCAGCGTGATGCCGTTGTTGTCTATCTGGAATAACCGCTGTCGCTATACGCTGTTACGTCAGTTGCGTACCCGTGGGCACCGTATGCAGAGTGTGGCGCTGGTGGTGATGGCCGCGCTGCTGGTTTGGGGGCCAATCCGCCTGCTGGATCTGCAGCAAAAGGAAGAAGAACGGACCTCAGGCGTGGACATGCCGAGCTATGGCGGCGTGGTCGCGAACTCCTATCTGCCTTCCAACTGGCTTTCTGCGCTGGGTTTGTACGCCTGGGCGCAGGTGGACGAGTCGTCGGATCATCGCTCCTTGTTCAACCCGGCGGCGAAATTCAGCTATGTCGCGCCGGACGACATCAATGACACTTATGTGGTGTTTATCATCGGTGAAACAACCCGCTGGGATCACATGGGGTTACTCGGTTACTCGCGTAATACCACGCCTAAGCTTGCACAGGAGAAG
>OIFF01000121.1_pt1 | contig 36023 bp, 29 predicted proteins | sample 1581981 | NCBI WGS metagenome assembly OIFF01 (sample SAMN07501067, study PRJEB24779) | human gut metagenome | isolation source: stool | host: human infant | place: USA: Pittsburgh, PA
TCTATTTATTTTTTACTAATATCATTTAAAATGTCTCGCAATTCTTCAATTTCTTTGTTATTTAATTCTTCATTTTTCGCAAAATTAAGCACTAAACTTTTCATATCCCCTCCATACAATTTATTAAGAAAGGTTTTAGCAGTTTTCATTTTAATATCATCTTCTTTAATAATTGATGAGTAAAAATAAATATTATTATATTTATATCGTTTTATAATCTCTTTTTTATATAGTCTTGTAATTAATGTTCTAATCGTCTTATCGCTAACTTCTTTATTTTTTTGAATCTCAACTACAATTTCATTAGCTGATACTGATTTTTTATTCCATATTATATTCATAACATCCCATTCAGCCATAGATATTTCAACTTGCTTATTGGCCATTTAAAACACCCATTTCTTTTAATATTTTTTCATTTATGAATTTAGCATTTTCACCAGAGGCTTTTTCATCTGATAAATGTGTAGAAAAATAATACTTATCATGATTTGTAATTACGTAACCTACAAACCACCCATTATTATATTTCCCGTTTACTATACCTGTACCTGTTTTCCCATACAATTCATAATTTTCATTTTTTCTAATCAATAACGAAGAAGATAATTGTTTCTTTTCATTTTTACTAAAATGGTTATTTTGTTCCATCATATTTTTTAAAACTATTACTTGTTCAAGATTAGATATTTTCAAACTATCTTCCAACCAATAGGCTTTATAACTTCCCAAATTTTTATTACCATAATTTAATTGCTTGAGTTGATCAGAAGTATAATTCTTTGATAATTGATTACTAATACGTTCGAAGTACCAATTAACTGAGTTTTGTATTGCCGTATTTAAATCTTGATCCTTATTCCAAGAATCGAAAGGATAATGATTATGATTCCATGACATACGTGAATTTTTATCACTTATAATATGACGGTCAAGTCCAAACAGTGCTAAATAAATTTTGTAAGTTGAATCAGGAGAATATCTTTTTCTACTTTCTTTTTCATTATAAATATAGTATTTGTCTTTCTTCATGCTGTACATAACGAAAGATCCACTATTTGAACCAAAATTTTTACTTTCATCTAAAATTTGGTAATCGCTTTGTAAGGGCTTTTTATAATTATAATCAGTTAAGGATTGCCCCATTAAAAACTGGCTTTGAATTATCATGATAAAAAAAGTAAAAATACAAATAAAAATTAGAATTAATTTTGACTGCTTCTTCAGATTGCCTTCTTTTATATTAATTAATCTTCTTTTGAGTAATGATTTTTTACCATTAAATGAATGGCTTAATATATTTTTGTTGAAAAATGAGGTTTTTAATACGGAATCCATAATAGCTTCCGCATAAGACTTAAATTCATTTTTGTTAATATTATTAAGGACAAATCTATCGGCTTCTACTTCATTGTCATGAATCATCTTTCTTTTTACAATTTGTATTAGTGGATTATAACTCATAGCAATAGAAAAAATATGAAAGATAATTAAATGCAAAGTATCTCTGTTTTTAGCATGAGCATACTCGTGCAATATTATATATTTTAGTTTTTTGTCATTTATACTTTTAAAATATAAACTGGGAATCAAAATAATATATTTTCCATACCAAAAAGTTATTGGAGAATGAATAGATTCTGCTTTTCGAATCACAATATTTCTTTTATATTGATGATTGAAAAGTATCTTGTTTATTTTATCTTTTTCTTTTTCATTTAGATAAAGTAACTGTTTCTTTAAATACTTAAGATATAATAAAGAATTTAAAAATTTAAAACTTAAAATAATAACTAAAACTATCCAAATAACTGTGCAGATATTATCTATTGAATCCCAATTAAACTTATAGATGTCTGTTGTAAACTCATGAACAGGTTTAGTGGTATTTATGTTAGGATTCAAATTGTGTGAATTACTTTCAACTGTGGGCTCTTGATTATTCAAATTATTAAATTTAAAAAAGAGAATTTAATAGGGATGAAAGGAATTAATCCTGCAAGAAGAGTTAGATACCAAACTTTATAATTTAACATATAATTAAAATAGCGTTTTAATATGTACCTAAAAAATAATAACAATAAAAATATAAAACAAAAGCTTACTATGCTCATTATTAATAACTTAGCCATTTCAACACCTTCTTTCAAATATTTATAATAAACTATTGACAATAATATTACAATTGTAATATTATTGATTTATAGAAATTACAACTGTAATATTGGAGGGTATATTTTGAAAAAGTTAATACTTTTAATTGCAATTGCTTTAGTTTTAAGTGCATGTAATTCAACCAGTTCACATGCTAAAGAGTTAAATAATTTAGAAAAGAAATATAATGCTAATATTGGTGTCTATGCATTAGATACTAAAAGTGGTAAGGAAGTAAAATTTAATGCCGATAAGAGATTTGCCTATGCTTCAACTTCAAAAGCGATAAATAGTGCTATTTTGTTAGAACAAGTACCTTATAATAAGTTAAATAAAAAAGTACATATTAACAAAGATGATATAGTTGCTTATTCTCCTATTTTAGAAAAATATGTAGGAAAAGATATCACTTTAAAAGAACTTATTGAGGCTTCAATGAAGTATAGTGATAATACAGCAAACAATAAAATTATAAACGAAATCGGTGGAATCAAAAAAATTAAAAAACGTTTAAAAAAATTGGGAGATAAAGTAACAAATCCAGTTAGATATGAAATAGAATTAAATTACTATTCACCAAAGAGCAAAAAAGATACTTCAACGCCTGCTGCTTTCGGCAAGACTTTAAATAAACTTATCGCAAATGGAAAATTAAGCAAAAAAAATAAAAATTTCTTACTTGATTTAATGTTAAATAATAAAAACGGAGACACTTTAATTAAAGATGGTGTTCCAAAAGACTATAAGGTTGCTGATAAAAGTGGTCAAGCAATAACATATGCTTCTAGAAATGATGTAGCTTTTATTTATCCTAAGAACCAATCTGAACCTATTATTTTAGTCATTTTTACGAATAAAGACAATAAAAGTGATAAACCTAATGATAAATTGATAAGTGAAACCGCCAAGAATGTAATAAACAAATTTTAATAGTCTAAATGTACTACAAAAACTGATATAATTCTATCTTTCATAAAACTTCATAATATCGAAGAACATATATATTATTTATAATTATATATGTTCTATTTTTTTATGTTCACATTTTTTAAAAGAGAAAATACTATTAACATACCAAACATCATATTCCAGTTACTATAATTATAAATGCTCGATAATCTTACTCAACTTTTCCATATAGAAAATAACTTATTTTAAATTAATTAATTAATCACATTAAAAAATTATATAATCCTTGCCAAAAAAGAACATACGTTCTACAATGATGATGAGGTGGTAAACATGATTCCAAATCCTAATGCGCCAGATGAATATAAATATGAAACTGATTATAGAAAAATACCAAGAAAATATTTAAACCCTAAAATCCCTCAAGGGCGTGGAAAAATCAAATGGCAAGCTTTTGCGACTCTCCCGCAACAGTTTGAAATTTTAGAACAAATTATAAAGGATCAAAATAAAATAGAAAAACCATTGCTAACACATGATTCATTAGATAATTTAGATCAGATTTTTCAAATAAAAATTCAAAATGATGAGTTATGTACAATCTCATATTGGGAAGACGGTAACATTTCAAAATATACAGGAAAAATTTTAAAAAAGGATGAAATTAGTAATACATTTTCCTTTTCTGATACTAACAATAATATATATAATTTAAATAATGCTAACGTTTGTAGTATCACTTAACACTATTTAAACTTTTAAAAAGTTTAAATAGTGTTCTTATAATTACCTTTTTCGAAATACTTCTAGCAAAATCATTATAAGTATCATACTGATATTAAATATATTATTTTTATCACTGAAAAAAATTTCTACTACTTGGAAAATTGATAAAAGACTTATTATTAACAAAAGTTTATTTAATTTTTCGCTTCTTTCTTCTTCCTTATATGACTGCTCCAATTCAATTAGTAATAATTCTTCTTTGTTTAATTCTTCAATATATTGTGGAGATTTAAAATCATTATTATTCTTTAGATACAAATATAAATATAAACTAGGTAAAAGCTCTGTTCTATAAATAATTGCAATAGATCTCTTGAAATTTAGTATCCATTGTCTAAAATATAGGGCTTCTTTTTTTCCATTTAAATTATATTGTTGATACCCATACAATTGTAATTCATTTAACATAGTTTCTAAGAAAAAGAAATTAGCAGAACTATTGAAATAAAGTGCCATTTGAGAACATTTTTCTAAAACATCTCCTTCTTGCTCATCCATCCAAACTACAAAAACAGATGCTTTATTCAAGAAGTTTATATAATTATCGCTATAACCATCTTGCCTAAAATGTTTACTTTTTCCTTCAAATGAAAAAATAGGCGCATTTACTAACCACTCTTGAATCTTCACGTCCTCATAGAAAGGATCATCAGTAAATTCATTTTCATTAGCTAAATAATAAACTTCAAAACCCATATTTTTAGATACTTTATATTCAAAAATATCCTTACTATTAATTTTTATAATTCTATTAATTTGTCTAGAAACATCTCTAATATTTTTACAATGTCTATTACCATACAATTGATACTGTCTTTGTCTATTATTTTTTTCTTGATTAATTAGAGGATATATCTTATCTTTTACACATGAGAAAGTACTATACAAGTCGCTTCCAAAGTTTATACTCTCTAAGTCTTCAATGATTTCTATAACAAATGTACCATTGTTAAATATAGTTAAGGTTAAAAAAATAAATTCAAAGTGTTCTCATGAGTAATTTCAATATGTGGAGTGAATATATATTTTTTATATTTGTATCCATGTATATTATTTTGATCAAACAATCCATCATTAATATTTGCATTAGTAGCAAATTTTTCTAAAAATTTTTCTAGTTTTTCGTGATATTCTTTTGTATGTCTTTTATATCTTCCAGGTAAAATCCAATAATCATAATTTACCGGGGGGTTGTCAGGAGATAAAATGCGTATAACTCCTTTTACATTCAATAGAATTTCCTCAATTTTTTCAAACCAAGGGTTCATGTTATTATCTTTTATATTTATAGCAGTAGCATATTGATATGTTACTTTATAGCCTTGTAATTTATTAATATCTTCTAGAATCTTTTCAATTTTATTGTCCATTATTTTAAATATCCTCATACAGCCTAGAATATAAAACGCTAATTTCTTCTTTCAACATTTTTTTCTCTTTTTCTAAAGAATTTACTTTTCTTTTTAAAGAGGAGATTAACGCATCTTTACCGTCATTTTTATTTTTATGAACAAATATTTCTCTGTTTTGTTCACGTAACTTCTCTATTTTCTTTCGAATTTTATTATTTTTATATAATGTAGCTTTCGAAACTTTTGAATGTTTAGAAACGATGTTAAAGTTAATTTCTTTATTTTTTTGAACTAAATCATTTATTGCTTTATCAACTTTTTTCTCGGTTTTAACTTTTCGTTCTGCATGCAACTGTTTTAATTGTTCTTGTCTATTAAATTTTTCCATCTTAACCTCTATACTTTTATTCTATTACTTCTCCCGAATATAATGTTTCCATCTTTTATATTACCTAGTATTTCTTCATATTTATTTAATATATTTATATGCTTTTCAACCATATCTTGTCTATTATTATTTTTAGCTAATTCTATAGATTTGACCGTTGATTTGATATGTAATTCATATTTTTCAACATCTAAATCAGAAAATCCAATAGCTAAATCCTTACATGGTTTCCCAGAATTACAAGTCAGGCATGGCGGAGCTTCCATGTATGGACAATCACCACTCAATCTAGCATGACAAGTGCCATAAGGATTGTCCATTGCGTTTAATTTATGTTCTTGCCATAAAGAATTCAATGCTTTTTCAGATAGTTCACTACTATGCTGTATATTTTTAATTTTACCGTCAACATCAAAACTAAAAGCTCCTTGATCAATAACTGATTCAAAAGCCTTTCTCTTTGTATCATCAAGTAACTTAGCATATCTTAGAGTCATTTCTGGTGAGGAGTGTGCTAATAATTCTTGTATCGTTAATATATCTGCTCCACCATTTAACAATTTTACTGCATAGGTATGTCTAAATTGATGAGTTTTGAAATGGAAGATTTCTCCTTGTTCATCAATAATATTTTTAGTCTTTGATAAATGATTTAAGTGTGCTCTGACCATATGTTGTGTAAAGGGCATTCCCTTTCTTTTTCCTTTATAAATAGCAAAAATATAATTATTAGGATTATTATCTTTTGTACTTTTACTTTTAGAATCGGCTATTAAAACTGCTATTATATCAGCTAATTTATTATCAATTGGTATTCTATGTCCTTTAACAAAAGTTTTAGCAATATCTGTGATTATTGAATACTTTCCATTAACTTTTGCAAGGCAATTATTTTGTAATGTCAATACATCAGAAATTCTTAATCCTGTTTTAAAAGCTATCCAAACTACAGGTATTAAATCTTTATGCAAATCATTTATATGCTCAAAAAGCTGTTCCAATACAAAATCTGGGATATAATCAATTTGGCTACTATTTTTCTTTTCGTGTTTAGGTAAGTCTTGAGGATAAATTAAAAATCGTATATCTTGGTACGGTGCTATAGCATAGTTTTGAGTTATAATATCGTTTAAGAACCTTCTAATTGTTTTTAATTCTTCTCTCACAAAATTCTTAGTACTTTGCAAATTTTTATTAGCTGCATATTCAAACAAAAATTCTATATATGCTTCGATATGACATCTATCTAGTTCATTTAAACTATTCCTTGTTTCTTTATTTTTAGATATATTTTGAAAAAACCTAGTTAAAACTCTTATATAAAACCTTGCTGTAGCAAATGCTATATCACCAGTTATCAAACGATTTTTTAAATATTTTTTTGCTAATTCTCGCATTTTAATTGACTCAATTTTTTCAAAGTTTAAATAATTGCCAGTTAGTGTTTTATTATAACTCAATCCATATTTTTCTAAATTTCTAATATCCCATTTATCTTTTTCCCATTCTTCTCGCTTATCAATGAACTTAATTAGATTAATGTACATATTCTTTAAAAAAGAAGCCAGTCCGCTTTTGTATTCATAATCACCAAAAACTATTGTTGATGATCTTCTTTTTATTGGTATATTATTTTCAGTCAGCCAATTAAACCAGTGCTTTTCTAATGTATTTATATCACAATCAAGTAAAGAATTTAAATTTGGATAAACTTCATTAAAGAACTTAGCAATCTTATTAAGCTTTACTGCTCCAGTATTAAATAAATTAGATAAGGACCAATCCTCTTTAACGATCAGTTTCAAAAAAAGGTATTTAAATTCTAAATTCAAATTTTTACTTTTAATCCTAAAGAAAACATTTTTTCTTTTGTCTCTATAGTTCTTGATACTATCTTGAAATTGCTTGAATTTGTTAAAAGCTGTAATGTGCCACTCATCATTTTTAAAAAAGTAATCATCATATATTTCAGTTATTAAAACCTCTCCTTTTATATTGATGGTTCTACTTTGTAATGTACATAATTCATTAATCATAGTACTGTTTGTAGGTAAATTAATTGGTATTGACATAGTCATTCCCCTTTATTAAAAACTTGAAATTGATGCTTTACTTTATTCCAATCTTCACGTATATCTTCTTCAGTGGGATGAACATATAAATTAATAGTCGTTTGTATATTACTATGACCAAGTCTTTCTTGAACTTGTTTTATATCCTTAGTTTCATTATAAAAAACAGTTGCATGTGTATGGCGAAATAAATGAGGATGAACATTTATAGATGTTTTATGTTTTAGCCTTTTAAATAATGAATATATATCACTATAATTCATAGCTTCTCCTACATTTCTCCCCTTTATTTTTACAAAAAGATAATCAGAACATATTGAAAGTTCGTCAATTATTTCGTAGACATAATCATCGTATAAATCAATTAACGATTGGGAAATAAATATTTTTCTTTCCCCAGTTTTCAAATAAGTACCATTATCATTAAATCTATTTTTCAAAACTATTTGATGGCCTTTTCTAAAGTCAAATTTAATATCATCAATACGTAATGATAATACCTCACCTATACGTAATCCGGTTTCATATAGTAATTGTATTAAGAATTTATCTCTAATATTATTAGCTTCCTCTAATAATTTCTTAACCTCCGCATTAGTTAACACTTCTATTTTTTTCTTTGGTTCTTTAACTTTCAAAATATTTTTCAACGTTCTATAGTCCTTATTTATGTGATGCATGAAACTTTTATATTTTTTAGAGTATTTACTTTCCATATGCATAAAATCATAGAAATTAACATCTAATTTTTTACTCCTATAGAGATAATCATAAAAATTAGATACTACAGTCATAGTCAGATTAATTGTCTTAGGACTAATGCTTTTTTCTTTTCGGTGATAAGAGAGGACATTCTCATATTCAAAAGGTGTTTTCATCCATCTTATAAAATCAACAAAGTTATCAAAACTAACTTCTTTATAGCATATCTTTTTACTTTCTAAGTAAACAAAAAAATTTTTTAGTGCATAGGCATAGGTTTTCTTGGTATTTAAACTTTTCTTAACACTATCCAGATACTTCAAATATCTTACTGCATCTACTATAGGTTCATTATTACCATCTAAAATCATAAAATTGGTACCATTCTTAGATTTTACTTCTACTATTTTCATAATAATCTCATTTCTAATTTTAATAGTATAAGTATACACTATTCAAATTCTTTTTACATCATACATATTAAACTTATTACACGTAATAAAAAAAGACTATTTAATATTTTTACTTTGTTCATTTTTTCTTAAAATATGATTCATTTTAAACAAAATAGTCTATATTCTTCAACATATATATAACCTTTTGCAGTCATGCCTGAACAATATGAACGAATAAAAACTTTTATCGAAAATCAAAATAAAATAACGATGCCCTCTTTGTCGGATGATCAATTCAATATTCTGAATAGACGATTAATCGAAAAATATACAACTCATCAACTCGCTATGATTAGTTATTTTAAAAATGGTACGATTCATTCTATTGCAGCTTATATTAAACGTATTGATACTTTAAAGCAGTATATTACAATTAGTAATGAAAATGGCTCACAAACGATGCAACTCAAATTTGCAGTATTATGTCACATTGAATAATAAAAATGAGCGGAAATTGAACTCAATTCCGCTCGCATTTATCATTTATTTACTTGTTGTGACACCTTCATAGCCAATATCTACTTCTACTGTTCTTCCATGTGTTATAACAAAAGAAACAATTAATCCATCTTTCTTAGGTTGATATTCGAAAATACCACTTTTTTTATCACTTGGAGTACCCTTTACTTTTTTAAAATCTGAGCCATACGCTTTTTTTAATTGATTATATGTCAAATCCCCTTTAACACTAAATTGAACTTTATTCGCCTTCTTGCCATCTTTACTTACACCAGTAAATTTTTGGTTATATTTTTCAAGTTCTTTATTACTATGCGCTTTTTCAAATTTTATTCCATTCATTGTTACATTTCCATATTTAACTGCTTTAATAAACTGTTGATTTATTACAAATCTTGCGTCTTTATCAACATATCCGTTATATACATAATATGGCTTTGTAGCTGCATGAGCTGTATCCTCGATTGGTAAAACAGTTGTACTTACGCCTAATACTGTCCCAAATGCTAAAGTAACTGATGCTATAGATTTAACTATTTTATTCATGATTGTCCTTCTTTCTCTAATGGATTTTTATTTCACTATTATTATCTCATACTCTTTATCTTAATTCACTATACTTTAGATGTATCTATCACAGAATTATGTAAATAAAATGTAATATGATTTGGTTATATAAATACTACCTATTTGTTGAACTTTGATTATAATAAACTAAAGAAATGAATTAAAAATGGAGGACTATCATTTGAAAAAAATATTAGCAACTATAGTCATTATATTACTTGTTGTGGCATTAGGATTCTCAGTCTTTTTTGCAGCCACTCATTCTAATCAGTCTGACCCAAATCAAACACAATCTACTAAAAAGAAAGATAAAAAAGAAACTACTTCTGAAAGTCATACAGTTCAATCTAATGAAACAAGTCAGTCTGACAAGGGTACCACTGCGCAATCTGAGTCAACAAGTCAATCAATACAAGAACACGAACAAACGACACAACGTCATTCTACTGTTCAGACTACACAGCCAAAAACAAGCGAATCATCAACTACGTCACAATCACAACATAGTTCAGAAAGTAACACATCAAAACGCCCTACATCTCAAAGCACAGAAGAAAAAACATCTTCAGAGCAAACATCAACTGAACAACCTTCAACAGAAGAAAAACCTTCTTCACAACAAAGTACTCCATCATCTACTGAAAATCACACTAATCATAGTAGTGAGTCTAATAACAAATCTAATTAAAAATAATAGCCTGACTGATAATGATGTTTCATTATCAATCAGGCTCTTTTATTTTCTATTCTGTTACTTTACTTTCTTCTACGCGTTTTGCAATCTTAGTCATAATTGGATCTAAGAATGGTTTAGCAATAAATCCAATTAAGAAGAAACCAAGACCGAAGAGTCCAAATATAATTAATTTTGTAATTAAAATTTCTGGTACAATACCACCGACTACTTCACGTAAACAATCAATTAAATACGTAAATGGTAAGTACGGTGAAATGTTTTGGAAGAACTTAGGTAGTGTAGCCACTGGGAAGGTACCACCGCCACCTGCAATTTGTAATACTAAAAGAATAATGGCTACAGCTTTACCTGGGTTACCCAGTATAGATACACACGTATAAACAATGGTATTAAACACAATGGCTCCAAAAAGTGCCACAAGGACAAAGAGCAATGGTGATTCTACTTGTGCACGAAGTAAGAATAAGTCACCTGTTGTAACAATAAGTGTTTGTAATATTCCCATTGTTATAAAGAACATCCCTTTACCAAGATATTCTTGACGTTTTGTTAATTGATCAGCAAGTTCTTCATGTTTGTTGTGTACAGTTAATAAACTTACTAATAACAAGGCACCTACCCAAATAGATAATGCTGTATAGAACGGTGTCATACCTGAACCATAATCTCTGACTGGGAAAACATCCACAGTTTTCTTATTAATTGGGTTTGCGATAACATCTGCTTGTTTTTTCAAGTCGTTTTTCAGACTATTAACAAGCTTATCTACTGCATCATCATCGTCCAATTGATTGAATATATCATTAGCCTTATTTAAATCTCTTTCGATGCCAGGTAATTTTGTTTGTGCAAAGTTCGCTAAATTCGCTAAAGCTTCTTTTGCTTTTGGCTGATTTTCATCTAATAGATTAACTGCATTATCATACTTATTAAATAAAGTTGGTAAGTTAGCATTAACAGTAGCTGTTGCATTCGCAAGACGTTGTTCTAAATCAGGCAAATCATTACGTACGAAGTCTGCAGCTTTGGCTACATTTTTTCGTACTGTTGGGAAGTAATTTTTAGCAGTTTGAGTTGCTTCAATATATCCCGCTTCAAGTGATGGTAACTCACTTTGAAGTGTTGCAATACGAGTTTGACCATCACCTACAATGTGTTGACCTGCTTGAATCACTTGATTAATCGTATTTAATTTAGATTGCACATCTGATAATACGACTTGGCCTTCACTTAATTGTTTTGTAATATCATTAGAAACTACAAGTAAACGATGATTTAAATTATTTTTAATGTAATCTCTATAACTACCTAAACCAGAATTTAAAGCTGGCAAGCTTCTTAATACATTAATAGACTCCGCACTACCTTTACCACCACTTGATAATGTATCAATCAATTGGTTAGTAGAACGTAACGTATCATTAATACGGTTATTGGTACTTTCGATTCGTTTAATTTGTGGTGCTAAATTCACATGTTCACGTTGTTGTAATTCTTTTAATACATCAATCAATTGTTGATTGTATTTTGAAGTGTTTTCTAAACGTCCTTTAATATTTCGAAGCATATCATTATATTCTGTTGGACGATTAGAGGCAATAACACCATAAGTAATATCTCTTAAAGCTTTCACATCAGATTGTGATGCCTTAGCTTGCTTATCTGCATTTGAAGATAATGCAAGTAACGCTTCAGCCAGTCCACTATTCATAGATTTAATATCTTCATTTGAAAGAATCTGACCATTAGGTAATTGATCATTATTCGAACTATTACTTAGTTTTTGAATCGTATATTGAGGCATACCGTTGTCATTAGTTGTCGCACTTTGTTGTCGTAAATTATTATTCACATTACCATTAACTGCTTGTGCTCGCCTAGTTGCCTCTTGATAATCCCCAACACGTTGCTTAGCCATACCTAAATAACCTTGCGCATCATTAAGTTGTTGATTCGCTAAGTCTAATCCTTGACTCGCAATCTCTACCCCTCTATTAATTTTAGGGAATGTCTGAGGAATATCATCTGCTGCTACATTCACTAATTTCTGAATGTTAGGCATATATTCATTCAATGCGAGAATGAGTTTTGCTTTTTGATTTAAAGAAGGAATCGCTGCATTGACATCATTTAATTTTTGTTGAGCATTTAAAATATCATCTTTATAGGTATCTAAATCACGGAATTGATTCGCATATTGATCAAGCTGATCTTGATGATCATTAAGATAAACAATTCTATCTGCAATTTTATTCAATTTAGGTAAAGATTGATGGGCAGTATAGACTGCATTTTTAATTTTATCGATAGTTGGTACTTCGTCTTCAATTTGAAGACCTACTTTATTTGCTGCTTTCAATAATGCTTTCGTTACAGTAGTATTAAATTGTTTATTGGCTTCATCAACAATAATTGTCGAACCGGTATCAGTCATTTTAGGGGCGACAGCATTAATTTTTTGGTTCACTTTATATGTAATATCTGCTTTTTCCGGATGTTTACGAAGTGTTCCCGTAATTTGATGTGTAAATTTCTTAGGTATATAAATTCCTGCATAATATTTACCCATTCGTATTTCATGATCTGCTTTCTCCCGACTGACAAATTGCCAATCAAATTTATCATTGTTCTTCAATGTGTCTTCGAGCGTATTACCTACATTAATTTTCTTACCTCGAATTTTATCGCCTTGGTCTTCGTTTACAACTGCCACTTTAATATGACCTGTATTACTATATGGATCCCACATTGCCCATAAATTAAACCATGCGTAAAATGAAGGTAAAATTGCCAAACCGCCTAGAATTACCCAAGCAGCAGGTGTTTTAGCGACACGCTTTAAGTCTGTCAAAAATAGTTTAAACGCGTTCTTCATTTTCACTCTCCTAAAAATGAAATATTAAGAATTTATATCAATATGATTTAAAACATTGTTTTTTATATCGTAGAATTAGTATAATACTTTTATCACGAATGCCATAATTAGTTGATATACGTCAACAATTAAAATGGTACTCATGCATTATAGCAGAAAATAATTTTAGCGACAAAACTAATGCTACGTTAAAATACGATAGAAATCGTCTGACTTAAGACGGATTTATAAAATATATTATACAAAATTAAGGAGCGTTTATTGATGTCGAAGCAAAAATTTATGATATATTTGCTAACTACAACTCTGGTTTTACCAACATTTACATCTAGTGTTGCTCAAGCTGAAGAGAATACAAAAGAAACTAAAACATCTGAATCAAATAATGAGGATTCAACTTCTACATCAGAAACAACACGTACTGAAAGCAATGAAACTCCATCTTCAGAAGATTCAACTTCTGATAGCTCTGATAATAATAAAAAGCAAGACTCTCAGTCAAAAGAAAGTCAATCAGACACAGTTTCAAATGAAGATGCCGCTTCTCATTCTAAACCATCATCAACACATTCGAAAAATAATCGTTCATCTCATACTAAAGATGAAGACACGTATCATACACCATTATCTGTATTTAACATGAATGGTTCAAATCATTCATTCTCATCAAACTTTTTAGATCCTAGTCACTTTGAAAATGGCTTTAGTTTAACAAGTTTGATTTCATCTTTATTCCATTTTGATGATGATATTTCTAAATATGAACATGTTGAAAGTGATTCATCTTCATCTAATACTAATGATGACAAAAATGCAACGAATACAACTTCTTCAGATGAAGATCGTACTGAATCATCACATCAACACACAACAATTGATCCATCACCTCAAGACTCATCTGATAAGTCAAATAGTCATACCACACCATCAAATCAATCTGAGGTACTAACAGAAAATAACCAGTCAGATCAATCGTCTGAGTCATCATTTAAATATAGTAACAGTAATAACAATTATTCAACTGATGATTCTAGCGTAAGCAAAGCCTTAGATTCATTGAATCAATTAGCTTCAGATTTAAATGATTCTAATACTAATGAGTCCTCGACATCTGAAAATAGCAATCAATCAACATCACAGCAAACAACAAAAAATACAACATCTCAAACCTCTCAAGAAGAGCAAGCAACACCTAATAAAGATCGTCAACAATCAGAGGATGTACTAGATGCGCTTCTTGATAAATATAGTGATAAAGCAACACAAACACATAAAGACTATACATCATCTAAAAAAGACAGCACATCTCAAGCATCACAAAATGAAGATTCAAAAAAAGATACATCAACAACTCAAGACCAACTAGACACAAATAAAGACAATCCACAATTACCAACGGAAAAACAACTAAAACATAAACAAGAAGCACCACAATCATTTGAAAATGATTTTAAACAAAGTAATACACGCGCTATAAGTTTATTCCAAGACGTACCACAATTAGATGGGAACAATGTTACTAATGGAAAGATGGCAGTGGTAGAAAATAAAGCAACACGTGAATTTATTACATCTATTGCTAAAGATGCGCATAAAATTGGGCAAGATAATGACATTTATGCTTCTGTCATGATTGCGCAGGCCATTTTAGAATCAAGTTCAGGTAATAGCGCTCTTGCACAAGCACCAAACTACAATTTATTCGGTATGAAAGGTAGTTATAAAGGCGCTTCAGTTAACTTCAATACACTTGAAGCTAGTAGCGATAATCATATATTTAGTATTAATGCTAGTTTCCGTAAATATCCAAATCTTAAAGCTTCATTAAAAGATTATGCTGATTTAATCAAACACGGTATTGACGGTAATCCTACAATTTATAAATCATCTTGGAAAAACATTGCACCAAGTTATCGTTCAGCAACACGTCATTTAAGCCAAACTTATGCGACTGATCCAAACTATGCAACGAAATTAAATAGCTTAATTGAACATTACAATTTAACTGATTTTGATAAGAAACACATGCCTGATTTAGATAAATACTCAAAATCAACAGGAAGTAGTGGCACAGATGTTTCAGGAAGTGCATTTAAGCCATTTTCAATTTCAGATGTTGCTTCACCGTATCCATATGGTCAATGTACTTGGTATGTGTACGAACGTGTTCAACAATTTGATAAACATGTAGGCGGTCATTGGGGCGATGCACATAACTGGGATAATAGCGCTGAAGACGCAGGTTATAGTGTAAGTACAACCCCTAAAAATCATACAGCTGTTGTATTTGAAGCAGGTCAATCTGGAGCAAGTGGGTTATATGGTCACGTTGCTTTCGTTGAAAAAGTCAATGATGATGGATCAATCATTATTTCAGAATCAAATGTAAAAGGATTAGGTATTGTATCATATCGCCAAATTGATGCGGATACTGCCTCATCTTTACACTATATTCAACCTAAATAAATGCATAACAAAAGCCATTGAGTTTCAAAAATTTGAAACTCAATGGCTTTTTTATTATGAATATACTAATACTTGGGCAACTAATAAGCCACCGCCAAAGATAAATACAAAAACGACAATTGGCCATACAAATTTAAACCAATGTGAATATTTCATATCCAACATTTGTAATGTAGCCATAATCAATCCTGTTGGTGCTAAAAATAGCATCGCATATTGTCCAAATTGATACGCTGTAACAATCACAAATCGAGGGATACCTACTGTATCAGCAAGTGGTGCAAATATTGGCATCGCCAGTACAGCTAATCCTGATGATGAAGGAATAATAAATCCTAGGAAGAAAAAGATAATCAATAATACAAGAATAAACAGTGGTCCATTCACATGTTTTACAAGTGATGATGAAAAATTTAACACTGTATCTGAAATCAGTCCATCATTCATAATCCTATTAATACCACGTGCAAGACCAATGATTAATGATACGCCTACTAAGCTTGATGCACCATTAACAAATGCATCGACCACTTTTTTCTCACCTAATCCATTCTTACCTAATGCGACAATAAGCATAATCACAATGGTAAAGGCTAAAAACATAGACGCCATAATCGGGAACCACCATCCCTGAGTCATGACGCCCCAAATCATAATTGGGAATGGCAAGATAAAGAGTATTAAAATAATTTTTTCACGTAAGGTAAAGATACTGTCTTCACCATTATTCTTAATCACTGACCATTGTCTTTCAAACTTCACTTTATCATCATAAGTGTATGATCGTTTCGGATTTTTTTTAATGCGTTTTGCATACCAATATAAATATCCTATCGTAAAGATGGTTGCTACAATAAGTCCAGCAATACGCCAATATAATCCATCTACAAATGTTGTTCCTGCAGCATTAGAGGCAATGACTACTGAAAAAGGGTTAACGGTTGAAAACGTACTCCCAATAGAACTCGCCAGAAAAATAGATCCTACACATATAATAGAATCATAGCCCATCGCTATAAAAATAGGTACCAGAACTGGATAGAAAGCGACCGCTTCTTCTTCAATGCCACATAACGTTCCACCTAAAATCATTAAGATAGATACCATAAAGACCAGTAAAAATTCATGCCCTTTCGTTTTTTTAGTTAATGCTAATAATCCCGATTCAAAAGCACCACTCGTTTGTACGACGCCTATTAAACCACCAAGCACAAGAATAAATACCATGACATCGACAGCTTCAATCGTTCCATTTACCATACTTGTCGTAATTTGATCGGGACCCGCTGGCTTTTGTTTCAAGCGCTCGTAAGTTCCAGGAATCGATATCGGTTTATTGATAGCACCTGATTTAAATTGGTTCACATCAATTTTGACACCTAATTTATCAAGTTGATTTTGTGTCCCTGGGACTGTCGTTGTTTTATGATGTGCATCGACAATCTTAAATTCATGCGCTCCTGCATTATAAGAAAGCTTAGAATACGCACCTGCTGGCACAATCCAAGTTGCTAACACTGCAATAATGGTTAAAATAAATAATATTGTAAATGCACCAGGCATTTTTAATCGAAACCGTTTTTTCTCTTTGTTATCAGATACTGTATGAGATACACCTTCACCGTGTTCCATGCTCCCCACCCCTTTAATCTTAATCACTTCAATATGTACTACGTCATAATTACAATTGAGTCATTTTAAAATTGTTTTTTCACACTTTAAGTTTATGTCTAATGCATATGACATTCAATGATGATGTAAAGTAAATTGATTACTATTCATACTTTGGATACATCTTTTACATATGTTGAGTTGTCCATTTTAGTGCAACAACTCAATATATAAAAATAGAGTAAATAATTAATGTTCAATGGCATTAATTATTTACTCCTATTTATTTGGTTTAGTTATTAGATTGGTGATGTTTACGACGACTGAACCATACAAGTGCCCCACCTGCAATAGCAATCACTGCTGCAATCGGAATCCAGTTTTTCTTAATAGCTTCACCTGTTGCAGGTAATGATAAATTTCCATCACTATTAAATAAACCGCTAAGTAAACCATCATCGCCTAAATGACCTAATGATAAACCTTGTGTTGGATCAGGAATATCACTTATACCATCAAGTAAGCTATTTCCATTTGTTAATCCATCAAGCAAACTACTACCTGAAGGAAGATTACCTAATAGACTTGAACCGAGATTTGAACCACTTGTGTTACCCGTAATACGATCTAATAATGATGGGCGATTTACAATTGGATCAAGAATATAATTTAATCTATTTTTGGCTTGACCTAAGCTATTTTGAAGTTGTAATAAGTCATTTGCTTTACCATTAATTGTACTTTTCACTAAATCCAAAGCATTCGCTTTGTCAGATTGTACTCTTGAAATAATATCAGCTAAAACCTTCGCTTTTGCTTGGTTTAATTTTGTTGCTAACATTGTTTCAATAGCTTGTTTACGATTAGACGTTTTATCTAAAATATCATTTAAAATATCATCACTAGACACAAGACCATGTTGATTAAATGCTTGTTTTAAGCGATCAACAATTTGTGAATTTGTTAAATGGTCATTGGCTAATCGTTTCGCAATAGTAGCCGCTTCATTTTGCCCTAAACGTGTAGATAAAATTGTTTTTAATAAATCCTCTTTATTAGTAGCTTGTTCTAACATAGATTTTAAAATGTCATCACTCGTTGTTGAAGTTAATCCATCAATTTGTTTCATAATCTGATCTGCAATTTGTTTATCAGACTGCCCTTTTGTTTTAATATTTTTCAAGATGTGTTGTGCTTCATTTTTACTAAACACGCTGTTTAATATATCTTCAGCTGCATGTTGTTTGTCAGACGCTTGTTGCAAACGATTAAGAATAATATCACGGTTATTCTCTATATTTTTACGTACAGTTTCAATGTCATTATCAATAGCTTGTTTATCTTTTTTCGCTAAATCAGCTTGATTTTGAATTTTATCACGTAAATCAGATAATTGATCTAATTTACGATTGATATATAAATGACTGGCATCATCTTTACTATTTTCAATTTTAGCAATAGCTTGATTAATTTTTTCAGTTTCTGATAATTGGTGATTCACTTTATCAAATTGATGATGTCGTACATCTGTATCTAAGTCTTGATCTTTATGCGTATTGTTTAATTTAGCTAATTCATCTAATAAATGATGGTTTGAATTAGAATGTGTTGTGTCTTCTGTTGTTGGCGCTTCTTGAGTGCTAGATGATTCAGTTGTCGCCTCTTCAGTATTATTGTCATCACTTGGTAATTGGTTTGAATTGTTTTCTTTTGAACTTTCCATGTCTTTTTTAGCACTATCGATATCATTTTTAATACTATCTAATTTATCAACAATAGAAGTTTCTGATTTAGAAGAGGTTGGTTGATTTGAAGGATCCTCAGTTGTTGGTGCTTCTTTTGATGATTCTTCCGTAGTGGATTCCTCTTTCGTTACTTCATCAGTTGTGTTTTCAGAAGTATTTGATTCAGAAGACGAAGATTCATTTGATGTTGTTGCATCTTTTTGTTGACCGCTATCAACTTTATTAGATAGAGCATCTAAATCTGATACGATGTTATCTAAATCATTTGATATATTAGATGTATCATCAGCAGAAGTGTCGTGACTTGTTGTAGCTTTTTCTTCTGTTGACGCTTCTTGAGTGCTAGATGATTCAGTACTATTATCCTTGTTTGAAACGTCCGTTGTGTTTTCTTGTGCTGTTGCTTTATTTTCTTTTTTCGCTTCTTTGATTATATTTTTAATTTCAGTCTGATTTTTAGCACTTTCAATATCTTCTTTATAACTTTTTAACTCAACTGCACTTAAATGTTTTAGTTGCTTAATGTCTTTTTTCGCTTTATTAATTGCATCTTGTAAATCTTTTTGAACATGTGTTGAAGTTTCAGAAGTTGCTGTTTCAGAAGTTGCTGTTTCTGCATCTTGTGTTGCTGCAAATGCATCTTTCGTAAACCCGTAACCTACAAGTGAACTACTTAATATTAAAGCTGAACATGACACTTTTAAATACGAACTTAGCTTCGACATTTTACGATTTTTGTTTTGCGTATTTTTATTCATTAATGCCACCCTTTTTTAGTGATATTCCATTTCATTATATAACATTTTACATAAAACTTGAATGTCTTATTATATTTTTATTTATTCGTTTTAATCAAAGATTAAACATCATTAACTATTATATTTTTAAGCGTTTTATATTCATTTTTCGAATATTCGCTACCTCTACTGAATACTGATATTGACCTGTTAAATCAATCAGCGATAAAAACTTATTGTGTCCTGCGCCTGTATCTATAGATAATTCATTTTTATTTTTATAAATCTCGTCTTTCTTTAATCCATAGCGATCATTCGGTACATGACCATGAACTAAATATTTATTTTTAGGAATCTGACGATTAAGCGAATGTGAATAATGTCCAGTAGTATATTCTTTAATCTGCTTATTCAAAGGTTTATTGGTATCTATTCCTGCATGTGCAAAAATATAATTACCAATTACTTCAACAGCAGATAATTCACGTAAGAACGGATGCCAACGCTTAATCTTTTTATCTTTACTATTTAACCAGCGCATTTCATGATTACCTGCTAAAGTAAGCGCACCACGTCGTTTTAACCTTTTAACCAATTTTAATGTTCCAAATGAATCCGGCCCATTATTTACGTAATCCCCCATAAGTACGAGTTGATCTTTTTTGGGATTATATTTTGCTCGTTTTAAAAGTATGGAAAGGGCTTTTCGATGTCCATGAATATCAGAAATCACAAGTAGTCTTTCTGACATGTAAATCTCTCCTTAAATGTAAATGCTTTATGTTGTAAGATTTGTTACGCAACATTGTTATTACCCTCAATTTTTAATTTAATACATGAGAGCGTAACAAAATTTTTATTCAATCCTCTACTGATGATACTGTATATCCCATTATAATGTATCAACATTAACTAACTTTAAACAATTTATTAACGTAACCTCAAAATTCTTTCTTTAATATAAATAATAGAATAGAAAAAATTTATATATTTTGGGGAATTAATTTATGAATACAAAACAAATGATGATTTTTAAAAATTTTGTTGAATTGCAGAATGAAAATGCTGTTGCTGAAAAACTGGGGATAACGCAACCAACTGTAACATTTCATCTAAAAAATTTAAATAACGAACTTGGAATACCTTTATATTTTAAAAAAGGAAAATGTTTCAATTTAACCGATGCTGGAGACTTACTTTATCGTAATTCTAATAAAATGCTAAATTTAATTGATGAAACAACAAATATGATTGAAGAATTCAAACAATCTAAACGTGGAACTTTACGCGTTGGAGCAAGCCATGCACCTATTTATAGTATTCTTCCTAGCACTTTAAAAAAATATATGCATGATTATCCAAATATTGATATTAATTTAATTGTAGATACTGCTCCTATAATACTAAATAAAATAAAAGATAGAGAGATTGATATCGGTGTTATTTCAGAAAAAGGATTCAATGAAAAAGAATTGAAAGTGAAACGTCTTCAAGAAAATCCACTTGTTATCGCAATGGATAAAAGACATCCTTTGGCTTCAAAAACAGATATTTCATTAGAAGATTTAAATGCGTATCGTTTCATTATTCATAGTAGTGGTTCAACACGAGAAAGTATTGATGATTGGCGAAAAAACAATTTTATTGATTTAAATGTTCATATGGAATCAAATAGTATTAGTAGTATATTAACCATTATTAAAGATTCTAATTATCTAAGTCTTGTAAGCCAAAGCACCTTATTCCATCATCCTAATATTATTGGTAAGTCATTAAAAGAAGGCCCACCTTCAAGCTATATCTCTATCGTTTACCGGGCAGATCATCATCTCACTTCTCTTATTCAAAACTTTATGACATTAATCTATTCTTTAAAAAATGAAAGTATTTAGACGTCAATGATATGCAAAGATCATTTATATAACCAAAGGAGTAGAAAACAATTCTTTTAGAATTCATTTTCTACTCCTTTTAATTATTTTATTAAATGTAAATTTCTTATAAATTTTATTAATAAATAACTATAAAAATGATAACATTTTTACATTATATTAATAAATTGCTATAAAAATTTGTCTATTCCTAATATAATAAAATTAAGAGAACACCGTTTTCATCAATTTTGATATGAAGGAGGCTGAGTTGATGCTTATACTTTCTATTATTTTACTAGTAGTGGGTATCATACTCATCTCTATTAGTAGCTTCGTCGCATATAGACAAGATATTGATCTTAGAGAAAAAATATATTTACCTGGCGTTTTATTTATACTCATTGGTGCAATTTGTCTTATCGGGTATTTCGTAGCTTAAGTTTATACATAAGTTATAGGGAGTATGTCAATAGATCCTAAATGAGTGTTGTCACACTCCCTGTATTTTTTCATTGGTCATTCTTTTATATATCATATATATTATCGTATTTCATTTTTTCTACCTGGTAAAAGTAAAGCGACTATAAGAGCGATGATTCCAATGGCCGCAATTATTATAAATTGTAATGTAAAATTAGATAATGGTTGAATAAGAATCATCAATAATGGCGCAATGGCTGTTCCTAAAAACAGAATAAAGGTATTAACGGATAAGAAGAAACCTTGATTACGATTAACAACCATGCCTACTTTTGAAATCGTCGATGGAATTGCAAACGCAATACCTCCTACAAATATTACACTCCATATCACCAATAAAATAACGTTTGTAGTGAAGCCCATTAAAATAAGAGAAACGATACTAACAATTAATGCTCCTACAATCACTTGTTTAACTCCTATTCGCTCACTCATACGACCTGCTAATAATGAAAGTAACATCCCAATAATACCAAAGAGTTTAGCATTAATTGCTGTTGCTTCCGAGCCACCCACAATATCAGAAGTAATATAATGATTAAAAATTGTATACATACTAATGAACATGGTAAGTAAGGATAAAGAAATAAGATAACATAATATGACTATTTTATTATCTTTAAAATCTTTAAAGTTTTTGAAGAAACCTACTAGTTTGAGTTGAGGATTTTTCACTGGACTTTCTGGAACGAATTTATAAATGAGTATTGCTATAAGAATGTAGAGTAATGTCAATATGAAATAAACCATATGCCAATTAGAATAACGTACTACAATTTCACTCAAGTTTTGGCCAATGACACCAGACAACATAAAACTTGTACTAATAAAACTAATCGCAGTCACACGTTTTACTGGTGAATATGTTTCAGTGACATAAGTAATAGATACAGGTGAAAAAGCTGCCGCGCATATACCTTGAATTGCACGAAGAATAATAAGTAGTGTGAACGAATGAATGAAGCCTATAAGTAAACATATAATGACGAGTCCAATAAGTCCAAATAAAATCGTACGAATACGTCCAAATTTTTCAGAAATTGTACCATAAAATAGACAACTTATTGAATACGTAAATGAAAAGATCACACCATTTAGTGAGGCAACAGCATTTGAAATGCCAAAATCTTTTGCGAATACCGAGGTAAGGGGTAAAGCAGTATATAAACTTGCCATAACAATAATACCTGAAATAAAGAAAATTGTAGTCATTCGATTATAATTCACCGATGTTTCCATAGTATAACTCCTTTCATAGATTTTTTCACAACAGTATTATTATGACACGTTCAATATAGTTTCTAAAGTGTACTGATTAACACTTTCTTATAAAAAGATAATTATCTAACGCTTTTTATTGACTTTACTTACCAATAATCATATAATTTCTAGTATAAAAATTATACTTATTTTATAATAAAATAATTTAACTAAAAAAGGAGTACTTATTAATGATCTTACGTTATGCTGCAAATTTAAAACTTGCAAAAGAATTATATGATTCATCAAAACCAAAATTACAAGGTAGTCAAGAAATGATTGATACATTTAAAAATGTATTTGGTTTACCAGAAAAATCAGTTAAATTAGCAGGCACAGTAGAAGCTACTGCTGCTGCATTATTTGCTGCAAGCTTCTTAAACAAAAATATTTCTCGTTTAGGTTCTATTGCAACATTTGGTGTATTAGGCGTTGCAGCTTACAAACACTTTGAAGCTGGTCATGGTAAAGAAGGCGCACAACACGCTTTAGATTTACTTGGCTTAGCTGCTTTAAGTTTTGCTGATACATTCGGTAAAAACTAATTCAATAACTATATAAATAAAAACGTTCAGCGTGAATGCATTACACATTTATGCTGAACGTTTTTATTTAACTTTTTTTAACGCGACTTTTATACTTAGTTTAACTAATAAATATGATATAAAGGAGCGTTTAGATAATGATATTACGTTATGCTACCAATTTAAAACTCGCTAAAGATTTGTATGCCGCTTCAAAACGTAAACTTACCGGTAACCCTTATACTAAACAACTATTTACACAAGATTTTAAATTATCGGAACGTGCAATGAAATTAGCAGGTGTGATTGAGCTCATTGCATCAGGTTTGTTTGCCACAAGTGTCTTGCATAAAAATATCTCTCGCTTAGGATCACTTGTCACGTTTAGTGTATTAAGTGTTGCAGTATACAAACGCCTTGAAGCAGGTCATGGTAAGATTGGTGCACAACATGCTTTAGATTTATTAGGTTTAGCTGCACTTAGTCTTATCGATACATTTTCTAAAAAATAATAAAGAGTACATGGGACAACGAATACCATATGAATGCTGTCCCATTCCTTTTAGTTGTATTTATTTAAAATACTTTTAGAGATATGACATAACGAGATGTCTTCAGGTTGTTTATCTAATCTATCTTGATGTTCATCTGCACTTTTAACATAACTTTCTAAAGGACGTACTTCTACAACGATTTTATCTCTATCTGAACGTTGTTGAATGAATTGTTGTGCTTCTTTAAGATGGCTCTCATTTTCACTATAAACACCTGTACGATATTTAGGTCCTTTATCTACGCCTTGCTTATTCAGACTGTATGGGTCTATGATTTCAAATAAATAATGCATTAAATCATGAATTGAAGTGATGTCAGGATTAAAAACTGTTTTGACGCATTCTACATAGCCATCATATTCATCATCAAGTCGCTGCGTCGTTCCATTCGCACGTCCTGCTTCAGTAGCCATAACGCCCGGCAATGTTTTAATAAATGCTTGTACACCCCACAAACACCCTCCAGCTAGATATACTGTTTCCAATGTATCACTCCTAAACTCTAAATACTTAAATTGATCCTAATATTTGTTTTAAAGTCTTTTTAAACTGTCGTTTATCAATTTGATTATTGTGTAACTTTTGTTGTTTAAGTCGTTCTTTAAATTGTTCTTTATTTTTCACAATAATATTTAAGATATTACTTAAGTCATGATAGTGTTGCATTGAAATTATATTGTCATCTGCCACAAAAGAAGGTCGATGTATTGTTTCTTTATAACCAAGTATAAGTTGATTGTTTAACATAGCCCTTTCAAGTGCATTTAGAATTTCGCCACCATGATTAACATCTAAATAAATGTCACATTTTTTAAACAAACGATCAACTGTTTTTGGCGTAACTGTTGGATAAAGCACTACATTTGAATACTGCTCTAAATTTAATAATTTAGAAGACATTTCAGTTATCGCGCCGATATGAAATTCAAACTCTGGATGTAATTTTATCAATTCTTCAATATATGGAATATCATCAGAATTTGTTAAATTCAGTATGCGTTTTGTATATTTATTATTCCTTTGATAATTATATAAATATCCCGCTGATTGAATACTATCTATATAATTTGCTTCTATATGGCTTATAATACGTTCATATTCTTGTTTATCTGGAATAATAACCGATGTCTGACAATGCTCTTTATCTAATAGGAGTTCCATATTTCCTGGGACATGACTCTCACTATTTTCTTGCCAAAATAGTACAGCTTGTTTAACAAAATCAGAATAATAAAGTACAAAAAATGGGGTTGCAAGAGAATTAATAATAATCTTAGAAATATCTATATCTAATTGATTCAAAAAGAAAATAATGAAGTCGTGTTTGGATGCAAAGAAATGAGATTGACCCTTCCAATCTAGTACAATGTCTTTGGTAACAAAGTTTTCATATATGACTTCTTTACCTTCACGATTCACGTATGTTTTTAAGATGGGGGTTTTTTCTAAATCATATACCGTTTGTGCAAATTTGACTCCCTCTTTAGTGTAATGATCGACTGAACGTAAACGATCTTTTTCATCAAACCATTCAACAAAATTTACAATTCTATTTTTAAAATGTTCACGGTAAAATATGCGCCCTCTCACTTTACCATTATCAATAATTTCTGCAATATTTTGATTTCCCGCAATTTCCCATAAAGGAGGAATATTCACCTCATTAAAAAAAGTTGGTGTATCATCTTTAAATTGTTTATAATTAGCAAAAAATTTATAAGGTGATATGACATCATCAGGTAAAAAACCATTGTCATCCATCACAATTGTTGGATGTCGATAATCCGCAAGATACAGAGAGTGTTGTAATTTTTGTGATACATCATTAAATGTTTCAAATAAATTAATCATTGTAGCACCTCATTAATTAAATTTTGCCATTTTTGCGTGATATTTGTTGTTTCATAAGGTTTTGCAATTTTATAAGACATGTCATGAGGACGTGTTAATCCTTTATTGAAATATTGAATGATTTTTTTTGCCATGCTATCAGTAATATCTTCTATATTTTGATTGTCTTTATCAATTGGAATGAGGTATCCATTCTTACCCTCTTCAATAAATGTAGGATTGCCGTAATTGACTTCAAAACCTATCATACCAAGACCAGAACCTACTGCTTCCATTAAAGTAAGCCCAAATCCTTCACTTGTAGAAGCAGAAACAAATAATTCATAATTCACATAAATATCATCTAAGTTGACATGCCCTTTTAATTGAATATAATCTTCTGCATGATTTTCTTTAATAATATTTTCAATATTTGATTTTTCGCCACCATACCCATATATATCAAATCTTAATTTAGGTACTTCTTTTTTAGCTTTAATTGCTGCTTTAACAATCCAGTCTACATGTTTTTCACTAGCCAGTCTTGAGGCAGTTAACATCGAGTAAGGTTGACGATGTTCCTTAGGATAATTAAGCTGTTGCAAACTGCCTACTGGAATCGTGCGTATTCGTGGTTGATATGATGTGTATTTTTTAAATTGCTCAGATAAGATTTTATTTTGTAAATCTGTGGCCGTAATATAAAAATCAATAAAAGGTGCTTTAGAAAATACATATTCATAGAAATTATTCCATAAAATATGAGTATCATCTGTTGAATTTTCACTATAATGTTCAGCGTGAACTACAATTCCTACTTTACTAGGACCTTTATTTTCAAGAATAGCTTGCCCTACTTTTGTAGAACGATCAATAATGACTATATCATCCGAAGTTAAATGTAACTGTTGCATGAAATAAGCTACAAACTGTTGTTTACTGTATAATCTAGCATCATCAAACACATATATACTCGAATTTCCATCAATATACTCTCGATATACCACAGAACCATCTTCATTATAAAACTGTCTCATATACACTTTGGCACGATTATCCTTTGGTGCATAATACTCTGAAAACGTACGAACATAACTATAATAATCTTTTCGTATCAGCATTCCATTCACAACAAACTCAGCACGATCTACAACTTCTTTATCTTCCTCTTTTAAATAGCAACTTACATAAGATTGATTATTACCGATATATAAACGTAACACTTTCCCTGTTTGAATACGTGCGGTAACAGGATTACCTAAATCTTGAATCAGTTGGTCAATCGTATATGTCGTGGGTGCTATCTTAATATCACTAAAATATTGATATAACCATATAACCTCATCATCTTTAAAGCCAATATTTTGGGTTAATGTTTGAATATTTTCAGCTGAAATAAAATCTAAAAAAATAAATTTAGCTGATTGATTAATTTGTCTTAATAATTTGGCGCGATAAGCTTGTGCATATTCTACTCCACTACTTGCCCAGCCAATTCCAAAATTTATATTATAAATGGTCACTAAACAACACCTCAACTTTATGGAAAATGTATAACTAAATCTTGCTTTTTATCAAATGTTAAAATGCTTAGACATAAGTTTCGAATCATTTCTCTTTTAATATTCATTGTCATATGTTCATATGTTTCTAATGCTACTCTATGGTATTCAAAAATCGCATTACGTTGGCCGTTTTGACGATTATTCACGCTTGCTTTTAATTGTTGTAATTGATCTACTTGATTGATCCATTCGACATCAATAGCTTTAAGGATTGCTTTTTGTAAAAATCTTAATTTTAAATACGCATCATTAACAGTATCAAGATTCTTTTCTAATTGTTTATTAAATTGCTGAAGAAGGAAATTGATAATACTTTCTCTAGATTCAAGATATTGAGTCATCGTTTCATCTTTAAAATTAAAACTTAGATGATTATAAATATAATGAACTACATCGTTTTCAGTGACTATATACTTTGTTTTAATGTCATATTCAAAAACATCACGTGCTAATTGTTCAAAATCAAATTCTTTAAAATCATCTATTGCCAAAATACGATCACGTTCTTTATATATATGTTCACGTTGAATACCTATACTTTTCTCAAACTCATTTGCCATTTCTCGATTAACCATCGCTGTTTCTTCAGACACACGTTGTGCTTTTTTCACAATATTTCTCACTTTATTTCTAAAAAATGGACTATATTGTAATTTTTGGTAATCTATTTTTTTGATTTTATCATTATTAGCCCATTTGGTATTACTCCATCGTTTTACAATATAATCATCTAATGAAACATATATTTGAGACTGTCCAGGATCTCCTTGTCGTCCAGCACGGCCACGAAGTTGTCGATCCACTCTACTATTTTCCATATGTTCATTAATAATAACTGCTAGTCCACCTAATTCGTATACCCCGTTACCAAGTTTGATGTCTGTTCCTCTTCCTGCCATACTTGTAGACACGGTAACAGCCTCTTGCTGTCCAGCTTCTGCAATCATTTGTGCTTCTTTTGCTACATTTTGAGCAATTAATAAATTATTAGGGATATTTTGTTCAAATAATTGGGCAGAAAAAAATTCAGCAGCTTCAGCAGTGCGCGTAATAAGTAATACAGGTTGCTTCGTTTGATGAATATGACTTATCTGTTCAAGTATTGCTTTGTTTTTATCTTCAGATGTCACATAAACTCTGTCTTCTTTGTCTTCGCGTATAATTGGATGATGGGTTGGGATTTGAATCACTATTTTTGAATATAATTCAAAAAATTCTTTTTCTCCAAGTTTTCCAGTTCCTGTCATACCTGAAAATTTATTAAATAGCTTAAATAAATTTTGGAAAGTAATTGTTGCCATAACACTAAAGTCTTGCGATAATTCGACATTCTCTTTTGCTTCAAGTGCTTGATGTAATCCGGATTGAAGCTTAGTACCTGGCAACATGCGTCCAGTAATACGATCGATTAATACCACTTCTCCGTTATAAATAAAATAATCTAAATTATCTTGAAAAAGATACTTTGCACGTAATGATAAGTTAATAACACGGACTAAATCGAAATATTTAATCTTATACATATTGTCGACTTTAAAATAATGATTTGCTTTTTCAATTCCTTCTTTAGTGAGCCAAACTTCTTTCTTATTTAAATTTACTTTAAAATGCTCATCTTCTTCTAATGTCTCAATAAATAATTTAACAATATGAAATAAATTTGATTGAACACGTGGTGCACCTGAGATAACAAGAGGTGTTTGCGCCGCATCTAATATGATAGAGTCAATCTCATCAATGATTGCAAAATTAAGTTCTGGCAAATATTTTGCATTAATATGATCAGCAAGATTATCAAATAAATAATCGAATCCTAAACGCCCATTCGTCGTATAGACAATATCGTGATTATATAATTTCTTTTTTTCTCCCTCATCATATTCATAATCAGGTATATCTACAAAACCTAGGGATGCTGTTAAACCTAGCCATTCGTATAATGGCTTCATTTCTTGTAAATCTCGATTCGCTAAATAATCATTTGTCGTAATAAGATAAGCTGTTTTCCCACTTAATGCATTTAAATATAAAGGCATTGTTGCAGTTAATGTTTTACCTTCACCTGTTTGCATTTCAGCGATATTTCCTTGATGCATCACTATAGCGCCCATGACTTGTACGTCTTTTGGATACATATGTAACACTCGTTTAGATGCCTCACGTATCGTAGCATAGGCTTCTGGTAATAATTGATTTAGAGATATTTTTGGATCTTTTAATCGTTGTTTAAACTCTATAGTTTTGGCTTGAAGTGCTTCATCAGAATATGTGGCAAATAATTGACTATAGCGATTGACTTCAGATAGTAGTTTATCTATTCGTTTTAAGCGCATACGATTAATCATATCATTCAATCGATTTGCCATATGATATCCCTCCATTAGTAGTGTTGGTCTGATGAATAACTTTATTTATTATTTCAATTTTATTTGTAGTGGTATCATGTTTAGGATATTTATTTTCTGACTCATTAATAATGATATTATGAAATAAAAGAAAATTTAATCCAGAATTGATAAGTTCAATTTTATAAGCATAGGCTTCTTGAGGAAATTTAAATTCTGTGATTTCATCTTCCTTTTCAATAATTAAATACGACAATTCAGAATCATTTTTTCGATAAAATGTGACTTTAACGTATGCAGCACGTGGAGGTTGAACGTCGAAATTTAGTTTAATTTCATAATGATACCCTTTTCTTAAAATTGGAAGAGAGGGTACTGCCTTGTCTATATCAAAGCGTGTGAGCATATGCCAAGCATGAATCACTGTTCCTGAAGGCATAAGCGGGTTTTTAAACAATGCACCTTCTTTTTTAAACTGTAATGTCGTTCCATACATAAATGTTGAAGGATGGATATAGCGCCATTCAATACGATAATTATTTAGTGCTTGCATGTGAATCTCTCCCAAATCTATCTTCTAAAATCATATTATAAAAGTTAATAAACCAGTTTGTTATTGTTGGTGAGTCATCATTATGACGACCTGGTACGCCACGACTCATCACATGTGCACGTTGTTTGCTTAATATAGGTGATATATTGTGAAATGCCATGGCATCGTAATCATCATGCTCCATGTATGCAATCGCAAATATGGTATCTGAAAGATGACTATGTTCTAATTTATTCCAAAAACGTTGATCCATGTTAGCAATATCTTGTTTTGAAACCCCTCCCTCATTTGTTAATAGCACATCATTAGCAGTACCAAATTCATTAGGGCGAAGTAGTTTCATATTATTCGCAATCGTACCAATATTTATAAGTGGTTTACCTATAATAACTGCAGCTGGTTCAAGCACAGTAGCATAATAAAGTGCACCAAATGACCCCATAGATAATCCAGATAATATTAAATCATTGTCTTTAAATTTTAAAAATTCTAAAGCTTCTTTGATTACCTTAATGATTTTTTGCTCATACTCCTCTGATCCTAAATAAAATGCGCCACCTTCTAGCCTTGGATCACTAATTAATATAAATGGGGCATTCATTTTATTCATCATATAAAAGCCTTCGAATCCTTCGGCTGGTCGATACCCACTAAAATAAACATTAAGTGGTGGTTTCATATCACCCGGATTAAAGTAATACATAAATTCGTCCCTAGAATCATCTGAAAATCGTTGTCCACCCATAATAAATTGTCCCATTTCAAGACGTGACCATCTTTTATGTACTGCTCCAACACTAAGCTTACCTTTTCCTTTTGCTTTAAGTGACACACTTATATTAGCTTGATAAGATAATCGTGGTAATTGAATGGGGTTCAATAAGTCTTTTTGGCGATAGTGAAAGGTCATTTTTGGTATATCCGTTGATCCAAATGGAAATATTCGTAGCGTATATTCAAGATCAATATCTCCTTCTATCGTATATTCAGGCCAAATTTCGTTAACTATATTTGCATCATTAACAAGATTTTGTGTCCATGTAAGTAATGGTGTAAGCTCCATTCCAAAATTCCCCTCAAGTACGAGTGCCTTATTTCCTTGATAATGATACTCTCCTTTAAAACTAGGATTGACCATTACTTTTATAGGAGAAACTCTATCACCATATTGTTTCACGAAAGTGACTGAAAATAATTTATGTTGTAACATTTCTTCATTTTCATAATATAAAGGTCTTATTAATTTAGATTTTACTAAAGAATCATTTTCAAAGAGATCTGACCATACATGAAAATCTATGACTGTATTATGCGGGACACTCACTAAATGTAATAGTTTCATGAGTGATTGTGAATATGGACTTTGCACAAAGACAAGATTAAATTCACCATAGACCTTTATAATCTCTTGAACTGCATCAATATATCCACTTTCAAAATGAAATACTGCATCGTCAAGATAATCCCATTCGACATCTTCTTTTTCCTTAAATAGTGAACCCAAATCATGTCCTCCTATTTGTAGTACTCTAAATTTACGTACCATTATTTTCACCTTCAATCAAATGGTTTAACTGTGTAATAATCTTAGAAGAACTGAATTCCTCACTTAATTTTATAGAGTGTGCAAATGAATAATTCCAATTTTTAAGATTTAATAGATAGAAATCTATAGCCATAATCAATTCAGACATATCATTAATAATTAAACCGTTTAGTTTATGGTCAACATAATTCGTTTTAAGTTGATTTATTTGCGGAATACCTACACTGATACTTGAAATTTGCAAGTATAAGTCAGGCTCATTTCCTAAGTCTATCATTACTCGTAAGTGAGACATTTCTTTCAATAATTGCTCCTCAAAAGGTACAAAAACAAGTTTAATATATTCAATTTCTTCAATTTCTGTTTCTAAAATATCTCGTACTTCTAAAGATAACTGTTCCTCATTTTTATTTAATTGTTCGTTAGTATTTTTAACTTTATAAGTAAGCCATTCTGGAATATCAGTATCATCTTTTCTAGTTAATAAATGCAATCTGATATTTTCTCTTTCTACACTATATTGTATAAGCATATCTATTAATTCTTTGAGTCTTACTTCATTTAAACTATCTATCCAAACTCCAATATTGGTTTCATAGAGTTGACTACTCATATTAGGTAGCGTTTGTACATCAAAGGGTGTAATACGCATTAAACTAAAGTGGTTAGCGACATCATGATTTTTTACAAAATCTTTAATAAGTTGTTCATTTTCTAATGTATCTATAATACAATATTGTGCCTGAATAATAGATTGTAATATTGATTCCTCTAATGTTCGATTACGTTGATTAAATACTGAAAAACAAAGATTTTTTAAATCAAATATCTTGTTAATCATGTCGTTATGATGTTGATCAGCTGCCACGATGACTTTGTCATGATGTTCTATATATTTAAAATAATATTGCCTTAATTTTTCATAAATAATCTCTTCAATACTCGAATATTCTATTTTTTCAAATTGACTATAAAAATCATGAGAAATTTCAACCTTTTGTGTTATAAGACTTTGTATCATAATAGTATGACCATTGATATCTAGATATTCTTTATAACTAGGTTGTCCATTATTTTGAAACTTTTCAATTGAAGAAATAAATCCTCTATCATCAATTAAATATTTAACTTGCAATGAATTATCTTTATATGTTTCTATTTCAAAGAGATAACCTTCTTGGCTAAAATTCAATTTAGAATAAGTGGTTTCACTGGTAATTGCTATAACTTGAAATGGCGTATAGATAAACTCAGTATCTTCTGGCCATCCCAACTCTCTATAATCTATCGCTTGTGGCGACATTTGGGCTACCCCTTGAATGTCATCAAAAAGTGACCAATAAGACATTTCATATAATCCGTGTCTATGAAGAAATAATCTTAGCATCGGTTGATAATTTAAAATAATGGTATTAAACTGTGAATTATTTTTTTGATGCATTGAAATTAAACTAATCATATCGTCAAATTCTGTGACTTTTCTTTTTATATAAAACGGTTGTGTAGTACTATTCCACCAATTTTTAGAGTCATACCATGCAGGTATAAACTGTTTCATAACAATCTCCTACCAATATTTATTTAAAATTTCTTTATAACGGTCAAAATATAAATATGTACGTATTGTTTCTCCTATATTAATACTGATGTATACCAATATAATAAGTTGTACCGAAAAATATATTTCTTTAGAAAAACCAGGTGCAAGTAATGTCAAATACATTGGAAAAGCAAGAATCAATGCTACGATAATTGCTCCAATCCAACATACTTTTCGAGCTTTACGATTTAAAAAACGTTCAGTATCCTTGCCTGGATAAATAGTATCAAAGTAATTTCCATTTTTTAAAAATTCATCAGCTTTTCTTTTCGTATTAATTAAAAAACGAGACAAGACATAGCTTAATATAATTTGAATGACAAAATAACTTGTTATACCTATTGGATTAGAAAAACTTAAGAAATACAAATTCAAATGCTTTCCAAAAATTGCTCCAATAAGATGGATCAAATTATTTAAAAGTACGAATACAGATAAGCTCATCATAATTGAAATACTACCCGCTGGATTTAATTTCCAAGCTAAATACGTCGGCGATTTTTTATTTGCATTATTCATAATATCTCTATAACTAAGTCTATACTCTGTTAATTCAATAAATAACAGTAATAATAAGGCAATTATTAAAGCTATAATGGTTAAAATAATTAGTAAACCATTGATGTGTATGTTTTCAAAATGCTGATTACTAAATAGTGATTTAATTAAGCTTATAAGTACAATTGGCATAGGCCCAGCAATGCCATAAGTGATATTCTGATCAGCTAACCAAACTAATAGCATGGCACCTGTAATTAAAATCAGCATAAGTAATATTATATTATTATCTTTAATAAAATTATTATTTATATATGTGTTAATTACATAATAACTTTGAAAACCTGCAAATAGTATCGTTAATATTCTCTCTTTATAATGTTTTTCTGCACGTGTTTGTTTCGTTATTTTATCTATATTTCTATAACTCAATAACATAATTAGAATTAACGATGTTAACCAAGGACCTAGACCTAATGAAAAAATATTTAAATTTGTAAGATCTCCTCCAACGTTAGATACAGCAAGTTTAAAAAAGCTATCATTGCCACTATGAAAAGAATTAGAACTAACGATTGAAATATGACTTCCTAAAATATAAATGACTAAAATAAAACACGTAAAAATAATTCTTTTATATAACACTTTATATTCTTGTTCTTTGAACATAATTCCACCTAAATTTTTAAAATAACATTTGTTTAATTATATCAAAAAGGCTAAAGACATAAAATATTTTGGTATTTAAATTAAAACTATTTACCAAATATTATGCTTTAGCCTCTATTTTTTAGAAAAGACGCCTAGATCATATTAATAGACATTTAAATCCTTCGTTATAAGCAACTATTAATTTTTTCAATTGTAAGAGAGAAAGAAGTCATTAGCCTCTTATAGTTCTCTTACTTTTTACTTATTAACGTCTTTGTCTATCACTATCTTTTTTATTTTTACGAGATCTTCTAATCATACCTAAACCAGTCAACATTGCTGCAACAGCTGAAACAAGTATTGAAGAATTTGAATTTTCTTCACCAGTTTCAGGTAAGTCTTCATGGTGTTTAGGAAGTTGAGAATGACTATGTGCATGATGCATTGAATGTTGCATTTCAGATGCGCTTGTTGAATCGCTCACACTTGTTGATGCTGACTCACTTAATGATGTGCTTGCACTTGTTGAGTCATTCACGCTTGTTGATGTTGATTCACTTAATGACGTACTTGCACTTGTTGAAATACTCACACTAACTGATTCTGATGCTAAGTATGAAGGCAAATCAAATTCTGGTAATGATGTACTTTCTGGATTGCCCATACTATGTGATTCTGATGCACTATCTGTTGTGCTTGCGCTTGCTGAGTCTGAAAGACTCGTACTTGTTGATCCACTTAATGACGTGCTTGCGCTATTTGAATCGC
>OIFF01000124.1_pt1 | contig 35606 bp, 33 predicted proteins | sample 1581981 | NCBI WGS metagenome assembly OIFF01 (sample SAMN07501067, study PRJEB24779) | human gut metagenome | isolation source: stool | host: human infant | place: USA: Pittsburgh, PA
GAGTGATTTGCATAATTATGATCGCCTATTTACCAATCTTTGGGACTAAAATAGCAACACTTTTTGTCCTATAACCCAGATATATTTTATAGGACTGACTATAACCGTAGTTGGTCCTATTTTTGTGATGGTGAATGATGAAAGCATTCAGAATATAGATACTTTATAATTATATTTAGAATGATATCTTTATAGGAAAAGCCTATGTCAGTATTTGTCTTTGTAGGGTTTTTAGTATTTTTATATTGTCTGTACTTTATTAAAAATCCTCATTTTACATTGAATAAAATAAGAATTAAACGATCGAGATATTTATTAATATCAGAGCTTTCAATGGGGGGAATAATTTTCTTCTATACACTTTTTTCGGGATATTCTAAAACATTCAAATTTTTATTGGAATTGGGAATGGTAACTATGTGTTTTCTAGAAATGTGGTTAAGAATTCCTGCTATTAAAGAAGATTCTAACTTATCGTCTGAAATTAAAGCAATGTTGATGAAAAAAGCAAAACGAGATTTTTATTCTGTTTTGCCAATTTTCTTTATGATGATGTGCATGGTTGTTTTTGTTTATTTTCGCAACTAAATAATAAAATATTACTATTCGATAAAAATAAGCTCTAATTACTTTAATGGAGATACATATAAAGCCCGGCCTTTTGCGAATCGAATATATAGAAAGGTTAGAGAATATGAATACAATTATATATGAAGCCGTAGCTAAATATAAAAAAGATGATACATTACCATATACAGAGTATTTTGGTTTAGGTCATTTTTTGACTAAAGATTTAGCGGGAAATGCAATAATGTTATCTAAACAACTTCCAGGATTTAGCGCGTTTTGCGATGAAAACTTTTATATTGAGGAATTTGTTTTAAATGATGGAGTACCAAGAAATTATTGTGTAGATGATTCTATTAAAAACAATGAAGTTTTTATATTGTGGTATGGATATGATATTGATTCAATTTACACAGTTGGTGGAACTTTAGGTGTATTTAGTGAATATGAATATGCTGTATTAGCCAAAGAAAAATATAGTACTTGGGATATATTTATTGTTCATGGGTTAGATAATTTTGGTATTGGGCGGGTTGTATTAAACGAACGTCAATGGGTAGATGGCTTTGTAACAGTTTATGATTAAGTGCATATAGCAATAGAAGCTATTTAAATACCTTTTTGAACAAGATTATATGAACAAGTAAAGATTTTGCTTTTGCTAGACTTTAAAAGTATTACGTCATATGGAGTAATCATGGAAATGTATAAGAATCTAAAGTCTAAATTTAATAAATTGTCTTTTAGAGTTCGTTTTATATTAATAGGGTGGATTATAATTATTACTCTGTTTTTACTATATTCAATCTTTATAGTATTAATGCATCCGATATTTTTGAATTATGTAAATAATTCAAGTACATTGCTAGTTAAATATAATAGCCAAATAGTAAGCACTGATGTTTCATACGAAGGTAAGAACAGTCAAATTGTCGTGAAAACTGTTGAGTATGAAAATCTTTCAACAGATGAAATTATTCGTACTTTGAAAGTTGATAATGTGGATCTAGTTTCTACTAATGATTCGGACGCCATTCTCTTTGATAAAGCTAACAAGGTAAAAATAGTAATTACGACAGAGAATAATGTGACTATTGTTAAGTTTTATTATTAATAATAAAACTGTTTTTTATGTTTATTTTCATAACTAAATAATGAGATATTATTATTTATATATTAAAACATAAATATGCTATATATGATGATAATAGCGTTTTGTACATTAGTAGAGCATTGTAAATATTACTAGTGTTTATAATGAGAAGATGGAGTCTAACAAAATATATGCATATAGGTTTATTAAAAGAACTTGGTCCCAAATTATTAAAATATCTACTTATTGGCATTGCTGCAGCCTTTATATTAATCATAATTGTCGGCATCACTACTCGATATTGTCATTATAATGACAACTCTTTTGCATTAATTAAATATGGATATTCTCTTTACAAAGAGGATTTGATTGATGAGATAAACTGGACTCGCGTTGGTGATAAGTTTATGGTGAAGAATTCTGACTATACTGACTTTAAGGCAAAGTATAATCAGAGTAGATTCTTAGATGATATAAATGATAATAAGGGCAAAATTAGGGAAGGTCTTAATACCAATAGCATTAGAGTCCAGTTGAAAGAAGATTTTATACGAATTAAATATAAAATGGTGGATTGATAAAGATGGTTTTCGATAGGGTTGTTATTAATAAATTAAAAATAATTATACTTGTAGTAGGAATAATCATAGGCTCATTTAGTGGTGCTCTTGTATTAGAGAAAATAGATAATACATTGGAATCCATTTATTCTGGTAGACAAGCTCTTATTTGGAATGAATATAAAAGTTTTGATCATCATGAGCATTTTACTATCAATGCCATCTATCCTTTTAAATATGAAATTGGTAGTGTTAGACCTTATTTTATTGTTGATGCAGTAAGTAATAGTAATATGAATACAATAGAAAAATCTTTAGCTTTAAATGGATGGCAGCAAATAGAGGCTAATACATTTCAAAAAGAAACTAGTGGAGAAGTATTAAAATTATCTGTAAAACCTATTAACATGAATGAATTTATGATTATATATTATTACTAACTTTTACAAATAGAATCCATACCATTAGTTATGCGCTAATCGTAATAATTAATGAATAGTTATATAGGTAAAGTTATTCAGAAATGTATTAGTGGAGTTAGGAGAGATTATGAACGCTGGGCGTATCTTATGTAGTATTTTACTTGGTATGTATGCAATATATATTATACGGAATAATACAATAACTATTGCAGGCGCAAATACTAAGAAAAGTATTCTTCTTACGATGATACAATTAGGTCAATTATTGATGATTGAATTAATGGCTATTTTCGGGGGGAGGATTTTACATAGTTTTTCTATTTTTTCGTTAATACTTGCGGTCCTTCTTTGGGGAGAAATGTTTGCACTAAAGCAAAATCTCAATGAATATTTTATGTGTAAGGAAGGAAAAAGCTATGGCATTAGTATTATAGGAATAGGTCGAATTGCTGTGTTTGTAGGGCAGAGTATTCTTTTAATCTTTCTTGGAATCTGTAGTTGGTAAAATTTCTTCCGTATAGGGGGATTAATTTAATTTATTTTTTGGCCGTTATAGGGATTTATAAAAAGATGATACATTACCATATACAGAGTACTTTAGTTTAAGGTATTTTTTAGTTTAATCTGGTTGTGATTGAGATATTTCGACGAAGCATAATAGGACTATTGTTAAATTTTATTAGCTAGCTTGGTAGAGAGTTTATATGAAAAAAGATTATATTTTTATAGTGATAGCAATTGTAAGTCTTGGTATAGCTATATATCATCATTATCATCAAGTGGCCCATAATAATATAGTTGTTTCCACACAGTCTCATGAATTAGTAGACACCTCAATTGATGAATCGATTTCTAATCGAATTTTAGCAGTATATCCCACTGAATCTTACTATTATTATTTAGGCTATGATGGAATTGGTCGATATGATATTAAAAATCATATTTTAGATGTATTAGAGTTCGAGGTTTATGGTGATGAAAGTGGTCCTTTTAAAACCTATCATCCTAAATCTAAGATAGTTGTTAATAGGAAGAATAAACTATCTGATTTTTCTAAAGAAGATTTAGATACTTTTGAAAAAATGTTAATGAATTCTGAGCGTGGTGCACAATACTTTAATAAACGATGGTACCGTTCTGGCTATGAAGCCACTTTTTTGGATTTAGATAATCATCTTATTATTACGAATGATGTGCGAGGTGTAAAAGATACACCTACCAAAATTTTAATATTTAATGTGAGTGGCTTTATTATCATTGATAAAGAAACCAATGATATGCAAGTTTATTTTGATGAAAGTATTGCGGGTAAAAAAACTAGAGATTCAGCTGTTTCAATCTTAAAACATGTTTATGGAGAACATCTGATAATTCTAAATAGTATAGATCAAATTGGAGAGAATGAGAGAAATATTTTGTTGCAACTAAGAGATCAATACATTAGTAAAAAATAATTTGCGTGAGCGTAGTTAGTGATAAGGTTAAATTTAGATCAAGTGATAATTATAAAGGTATTTTGGGGATGTTTAACCCCATTGGTGTAGAATGGCAACAAAGTGGTGCTATTGCAACAACTAATGCATATGTAGAATTCCAAATGGAAGTAGAGGTTAATAAGTAGATGTGGAAAAAGAGATTACTGATAATTAGTATATTAGGAAATATTCTTTCTCTGTTTTTAATTGGTATCTATTTTTTAGTGAATTCCTGGTTTTTTCATGCTGAATTAGGAAGTATAGTTGGTATAAAGCCTGATTATCTGATTCAGTTAAATAATGAAGGCGTTTTGTATGACTATAGACAAATGATAAGTATTGCCTCTGGTATAAGGTCATACAAATTGATAAACTCCTTAGAATCAGATAATTATTATATATACAAATCAATTTATAATCATCAGATTTTTATTGGTCAAGTTGATCAAATTCATCAAAAATATATTATTTATGATGGGTATTTAGATCACTATATATTTGTAAATCTTAAATTTAATATGGATAAAAAACAATATGCTGATTTTATTGGAAGAATAAAGGTAATAGATGGTTATGAAAATGTTCCTATAAGATATCGCAAGTTAATTGAAAATGGCAACTGGGAATATCTTTAATTCATTTTTAACTGGCATAGGTATATTGAATTAGGCCTAGAATTATGTTTAAGAAATTTAGTAGCTAAGGGCAATTCTGCGCTTGCGTGAGAGAATAAGCCTATGCTTATGAAAAAAGCAAAAAAAGATTTTTGTTTCGTAATAACTATATTGGTTTTATTTCAACTGAAAATTATTTTTAATGCTATAAATGATAATTAAGACTAGACTTAGGTTGGTGAGTATGACTAGAAGTTATTTTAAATTGAATAGGATTCCATTTGTAGTTAAACTTTATATTGGATTTGTCTTATTGGTATTCCTATTAATGGGTATTACGTATTTACATGCGTATATTAAAAGGCCAGAGCAAATGCAAAGTCTTCAATTGTATGAGCAAAAATTAGAAACCATATCCTCAAAAAAAGTAAATGAAGAGTATTATGTATCTGGCAGAGCATCTCAAAATAATAATCTTGAAATTACATATGACTTTGTTACAATTGACGATGTTAAAGAGATACTATCAAAACAAAATATAGGTTGGAACGAGATAAGCAAAAATCGTATAGTTGGACACGATTATGATACTAATGTTTATATCGAACTATTTAAAGAACGAGGTTCTAATAAAGTGATTTTAATATTACAAAAAAGAAACTAGAATTTTCTTACGATAACAAATGATTTGTAGTACTTATTGATGTTTATACTAGTCATATGTATTTAGTATTGGGAAATTTTTATATTAGATATAGTTTCTGTGTATGCTAAGAAAATATCGTTAATGAAAAGGGCCGCAATTCAATTATTGGTGCCCGTTCGAGTTATTCATTATAATTTTGTTTCTATAGCATTAGAAGACACTTTTTAGTCTGTAGTTGATTGCGATGAGTGGACACAGGGGAGTACTCTTGTTAGCGACAGTACTGTACGTATTACAGCTCGTGATACTGAGCAAAGTGGTATTCATGTAACTGGTGAAACGGTACAAGCTAAAAACCTAGTATTAGATAGTGCTAGTGATATCAACCTTGCAGCGGGTAAAAACACTGTAGATGTTAAGGATACTTATAAAAGCTCTGGTTGGAGTGTCGGTGCTGGTATTAGCTTGACTGGTGGCGGCCTTCTCGATATTAATGCGAGTGGTAATATGGCTCGCTAAAATGGCGATACCCATCAAGAAAGTTATGTACCAACGACGATTAGAGCAGCACAACTAGCACAACTTAAAGCAAAGCGAGATACGAATATGATTGGCTCTACTGTATCTGGTAAGAAAGTTGAAGTTGATACGGGTCGTGATTTACATATTCAAAGCTTACAAGATGTAGATAACTTTAAAGAACACAGTAAGTCTGATGGCTTCTCTATTTCCTCTGAACCTAATTTCAAGGATCCAACAGGTAGTATAAGTGCAAGTGTAGGTCGCATTGATAGCAAATGGAAAAGCGTGACTCATCAGGCAGGTATTTATGCTGGAGAAGATGGCTATGATATTCATGTAGGGAATGGGACTACATTAGAAGGTGCCGTCATTAAAAGTGAAGCTCCAAAAGCTAAGAATACATTGACTACTAAATCTCTTGAGATGAAGGATATCCAAAATGAAGCTGAGTATACCTATAGCAATAATGGGATCGGCTATAACTACTATGGTAGTAAAAAGAAACTCGAAGAGATGAAGACCAATGATAAAAAAGGCTATGATAAGATCTATAATAATATCGGTCTAGTTCCAAATTTAGGCGTAGGATCTAAAGGTAAAGCAAGCTCGACTACTCAATCTGCTATTTCTGATGGTATACTAACAGTAGATGGTAAAGAAATTGATACTAGGACTATTAATACCAATACCGAAAATACATTACATCAACTAGATAAGATTTTTGATAAAAAGAAAATTGAAGAACGTCAGGAGTTGGCACGTTTATTTGCTAAGAATGCTTATGAGCAATTACATAACTGGCAACCTACCACAAAAGAAGGCAAGATTGCTAAAGCTTTTGCTCATGGTGTAATTGGCGAGTGGGCTGCACGTATGGCAGGTAATGCATCAGGTAGTGGTTTTAAAGCTACAATGACCAATGAAATGCTTATAGAAAAGATTAAGCAAATAGCGGATAATGATCCGGCATTAGCACAATGGTTGAGTGCTGGGGCCGGTGGTGTAGTTAATAAAGTTAGTGGTGGCTCTTTAAATGCTGGGGCTGCGGTGTCAGCTTATGCTACTAAATGGAATGCAGAATTAACAAGTCCATATCCTATAGAAGTTGATTCGGCGAAGTTATTAGCGGGACTTAGATTTAGTGTTGTAGGAAGTGTGTTTTATAAAGCTTTAACGACTCCTATAGAAACAGGGCGTGCTGAGCCAGTTACTCTTAGTGAAGCTGATACTCAGGAGTTTCCATGGGCTAGATCAATTGATCAACTCACAAATTCAAGTGTTGATACCAGTTATGGTGAATCTAGTGGTGAAAGTATTGATTCTGGAGAAGGAAGAAACGCTTCCGAATCGAGATTTAATGGGCCTTGGAGCATAACTGTACCATATGTAGGAACTGAGTATAAAGTTCAATTAGATTACAATCCTGGAATAGGATATCAGTATATTAATGTTTTCCATGCTTCTAATGGTAACACCTATAAAGACAGTGGGAAATGGGATGTTATAGGGCGTAGATTTTTTGATGGAATTAGTATTCCCCAAAGTACAGCATATTCCGGTCGCTGGATTGGACCAGATGGTACGGATAATTGGGTAAGAGATAAAAATAAGTTTAATGATTTTTTTATTCATATTACGAGTTTAATTAGTGGACAACAAGTACAATTACCTTATACAATTGGAGATGAAAGCATTATAGATGATAGTTCCGATTCGTTTATTAAGAATCCAAGAACTGGAGCCTGGGAATCTATAAAAACGGGTGCCCCTGTAAGTGAAATTATTCTAAAGCAATTTCCTTTGAGAATTAACCCTTTAAATAATCATTTAGATTTACCAAATGTTAGCAATGATAATTCTAATATTGGGAATTCTAGTAGTGATGATGTCCCTAATATAAACGAGGATAATTCATCTAATAAAAAGGATCCACATAATAGTGGACCATCTATATCTGGACCAGTAATTGTGGGGTTAGCTAATGAAGCAAATAAGAAGAGAAATATTATAGCTCAAAAAGTCTCACAATTAAAGAATTCCTTGCCGAAATCAAAAAGTGAAGTTAAGGAAAAAGGTAATACAGGAACGGGTTCTTCAGAGAATACAATTAATGTAGATGAATTAGAAAAAACTTTTAAAAATCGTAAATATGAAGAAATGGATATTAATGATTTTGATAGATTAAGTTCTAAATATTTAGGACCAAAAGGATGGTCTGTAAATAATCGTAATAATAGATTACATGTAAAGGATAATAATAATATTATGCGGTTGCGGGTTGATCCACCTGATAAGCATACACCTTATAATCATTTACATATATATGATAAGAATGGTAAACCATTAGATAGTAACTGGAAACCTGTTGGACGTCGTGACCCTGAAGCACATATAAGAATTAAAGAGGATAAAAATGATGGAACTTCAAAAAAGAATTGATATATTAGATTTATGGGATGAAATGCCATATTCATTAGATATTAAAGATTTTGGTAATACAGTCATATTATTGTCAGAATCCTGTGAAATTAGATTTATTAACTGTATAGAGGTTAATATTAAAAGTGACCTTTTAATTAAGAATGAATCAATGAAATTTCATGAATATCGTAATCATGAATATGATATTCAAGATATTAGTGTCGAACCATGTGTTGTTAAAACAGATGGAACTATGACTCATAATAAGAAAAGGGTAAGTCCAGTACTAAATGGTGTTAAAGCTAAAATAGTTATGCCTGTAATGTGTATTGATTTGATTGCTGTTGATTTTATAATTTCCACAAAGGCGGATGAAGAGAATCTAATACAGTCTAAGTTTAGTTATATAGATCTTGAATAATTAAACGTATTTTATTAAATCTTTAAACTGTTAATTTATATAGTCTCAGGGAGAATGAAATCTTTACTATTTTATCTTTAATGGTCCTTTTCCGTATGGGAATATAAAATTGGAGTCAGTCAACTATAATTTAGTTATTAACGGAAATCGTATAATGTTTGACTATCAGAGATTAGTTCATACTAAATGGAGGTTCTATAATAAATGTTGGGGTGACATCATTAACGGTGTCACTACCAACATTATTTTTTTGCAAAAAAATAAGCATACAAGGCTCACATGCTTTACAATAAAAGTGTCAAAGTCCTAAAAAAGGATGTGAGCTTATATGCCTACTACTGATTATACTGAATTTTTACATAATGTAAAAAAGAATATCTTAAATTGCAATATGAAATTGAACAGTATCCAAATCTACAATCTTATTAACTTCTTCAAGAAAGACCTCCAAGGGGGTTCTATAATTTAGAAGCTTGCGTGGCAAAGTATTATACCATTTAAGTGTTCGTCGAATAGTTTCCTCTGAAACGGCTTTTATTGGCATTCCTTTCGGTATACATCTACAAAGTAAACCATTATGCTTTCGTTCGATCCACGCTTCCAAGCAGAATAATGTCGAGCAAAATAAATAGACAAGATTTCATTTTCTAAATTAGATATCTCTGAAAACTCTAAACCGTTATCTGCAGTTATTGTTTTGCATAAGCAAGCTAGATTAACATCTTTAAACGTATTTAACCATGCATGCAGTGTTTCTTTTACATCAGTAGCACGTGCTGAGGGACACCGTAAAGCCACATACAATCTGCTTTTACGCTCAAGTAAAGAAATTAAAACATGGTCTGTCTTATCTTTTGTTCCACGGACGGTATCTAATTCCCAATGTCCGAATTCCTCGCGCGTTTCAATATTAGAATCGCGAAGTTCTATGGATTTACCAAGTTCTCGCTTATGTTTTCTAGAAATAGATTTTCGTTGAGAATGCCGCACTACCAATGGTAAGTCAATTGCTTTTATACCTAATATGCCTTTGTGAAGATAGTTATATAAAGTTTTAGCACAAACCATTTCATTACGCATAAACAAATCCTTATGTTCAGCATATCCAACAGTAGCATCAAAGGACCAATGATCATCTAGAACCTTGCTTTCAATCCAATTTATAAAAGATTCTATAGCACCAACTTTCATGGTATTAGAAGAGCCCACACGTTGTCTTTCATATGTTGCTTGTCCAGAATCAGCTAAATATACAAGTTGAGATTTACCTTGTCGAATTTGAATTACAGTACCACGTTTTAATTCTGTATATATAGTTGTTCTAGAACGGCCAAGTGCACGTGAAATTGCCGTAATACTATCTCCTAGAACGATTCTCTTTTCTAAATAAAATCGCTCTTCGAAGTTTAAGTGTTTGTTTGTACGTAATGTCGTGTTATGATTATTATAGTCCATAGTGATTACCTCGGTTATATTTTGATTAGACACCTAAATCATAACACAAGGTTCACTATGGATTTTTATTTGTTCAATTTCATTCTACAATTAAGCTAAATAATAAAATATTACTATTCGATAAAAATAAGTTCTAATTATATTAATGGAGAAACTTATGAGGCTAGGTTTTTCGTGAATTGAATATATAGAAAGGTTAGATAATATGAATACAACTATATATGAAGCCGTAGCTAAATATAAAAAAGATGATACATTACCATATACAGAGTACTTTAGTTTAGGGGATTTTTCGACTAAAGATTTAGCAGAAAATGCAATAATGTTAGCTAAACAACTTCCGGGATTTAGAGCGTTTTGCGATGAAAACTTTTATATTGAGGAATTTGTTTTAAATGATGGAGTACCAAGAAATTATAGTGTAGATGATCTTATCAAAAATAATGAAGTTTTTATATTGTGGTATGGGTATGATGTTGATGCAATATATACAGTGGGTGGAACTTTAGGTGTATTTAGTAACTATGAATATGCTGTATTAGCAAAAGAAAAATATAGTACTTGGGATATATTTATTGTTCATGGGTTAGACAATTTTGGTATTGGGAAGGTTGTATTAAACGAACGTCAATGGGTAGATGGCTTTGTAAAAGTTTATGATTAAGTGCATATAGCAATAGAACCTATTTAAATATTTTTAGGTATTTGTTTGAGTATAATAGCTTTTTTATCTTGGGAAGTGATATTGTTTTTATAAAATATACAATTTAATGAGGTATGGAGTTAGGTGTATTAATACTGTGATAAATAAAATTAATGAACTCTTAACCGAAGGTGGAAGACATGTTACAATCTATAATAACTATAGAGGGAGAAATGAAGAATATGTGATTCAAATTAAAAGTCAATAATTTAAAATGGTATTGATTGGATGAGCTTTCATGCGGACAGGAAAAAACTCAAAAAAATGGCTTGAGAGAATAGTTCTCTCTTGTTTAGTAGTAGTAGGTATTATTTTTGGTGGTTGGCTTTTCTTTGCTACAAACTTTATGCACCCATTTATCCACTATTTGGATCTTAGGGGGGGAATAATATATTACAAAGAGCCAACTAATATAATTGCTTCTAATGTTCTTGGTTTTGATGAAGTACGAGGGAAAATATATTATATAACTACAAATGGTATTGGTGTATATAATGAATTAAATAACGATCATGTATTTATATTACATAAAGAGCCACCTAATGAAATCAGAATAAATGACATTACTAATGTATATCCAGAATTTAGTCGTTTTTCTGATTCGGAACAGGAAGTTTGGAAAAGCAAATTTTATGCTGATTTTAGGAAAAGAATTCCTATAGAGGAGGGAAATATCATTAGATTTCCATTCTTTTTCTCTTACGAAACCCGTGGAATTTATAATTTAGCTACAGGATCTAAATTATCGAAAATTGATACGTATAAAATTTCTAATAATATATTCTATAATGTTGATTTTGGAAGCATTACAAAGATAGATTTAGAAACTGGTACAGTATGGAAATATTATTCGGATAAGTTATTGTTATATAATTTTAGCAGTGAAAATAGTGAGTTAAATACGAGTAGTTTTAAAATCTATGAAGAAGCTGAATTAACGAAAGAACAGAATAAAGATAAGATGTTAAAAGATAAAATTATTGTTTTAAATCATTATAGTCAATTTAGTAAAGATGATAAGGAAGTTATAGAAGAATTAATTGTTAGGTTAGTCACTGCACGAGATAGTATGCGATTAAAACCAGAATATAAAATGGGGTTAGAGAATTATCTAGAGTGAATTTGGATTGCTCTTTATTATAATGACACCTATATCTCCATAAAGGGGATATAGGTGTCGTTTTTATATTACAAAGTAATAAAAATCAGTATTGTTTAAAATCAAAGTTATTCTATTAGAATCTCTATATTTTAACGAATTTATGAGTGTTTTATGATAAAATAAGAGGTATGAATACTTCAACAACTCGGTCTATTACCTACAATGGTGACACAATTGAATATGAGTTAACAATCAAGCGTGTAAAGAATATAAATATGCGTGTGCACAAGGATGGTAGTGTCCATGTTTCGGCGAATGCTTATGTACCAGATCATCGCATCGATGCGTTTGTTATCGAAAATATACCCTTTATTGAGAAGGCTCGTTTTAAATTAGAAGCATTAACGGCACAACGGATAGAGGCATTACAATATGTAACGGGTGAAACCGTATCTATTTTAGGTATGCCTGTTTCGCTAGAGGTAGTAGAAACATCTAGCAAACCACATATCAAGTTTGATGGTTCTAATCGCATGGTGATGTTTGTTAAATTGGATTACACCTATGAAGATAAGCATAAATTAATGCAAACCTTTTGGCGTCAGCTAGGAGAAAAGGTGTTTACCCATTGGGCGAAGGTAGTGTATCAACGCTTTCACCAGCAACATATTGATGTGCCCATGCCTACGGTAAAACAACAGCGCATGAAGAGTCGTTGGGGTTCTTGTACGCCATCAAAGCAGCTCATTAAGATGAATATGCGTTTATTAGAAGGGCCACAAGCGTATATTGAATATGTTATGGTTCATGAGTTTGCCCATTTTAAATACTTGGATCATTCCAAGAACTTTCACAATTTAGTGGCCCAATTTTTACCAGATTGGAAAGCTCGTAAGAAATCATTAAATATCTATTTTGCACATAGACCGTAAGGAGGTGTACCATGAAGCCATTTGTACATTTACATAGTCATACGGAATTTAGTTTATTGGACGGCATCAGCCGTTTGCCGGATATGGTGCGCCGCGCGAAGGAACTGGAACAACCAGCTCTTGCCATTACGGACCATGGCAATATGTATGCAGCCATCTATTTTTATAAGGAATGTGTGGCACAAGGCATTAAACCAATCATTGGTTGTGAAGTGTATGTCACAGAAGGCAGCCGCCTAGATAAGCAAGAAGGGCGTAGCCGTGAACGACTTAAGCACTTAATTTTATTGGCCGAAACGATGGAAGGGTATCGAAACCTTGTTAAAATCGTATCGAAAGCATCTACGGAAGGTTTTAATTATAAGCCGCGCGCCGACCATGATTTATTGCGCCAATATAGCAAGGGCATCATTGCCCTTAGTGCGTGTATTCAAGGGGAAGTGCCCCAATATATCTTGCAAGATAACATGGACGGAGCTCGCCGCGCTGTTGAGTGGTACATTGAAACCTTCGGAAAAGACAATTTCTTTTTAGAAATTCAAAATCACGGTCTACCTGAAGAGCTACGAGCTCAGCAAGTGCTATGTCAATTAGCCGATGAATATGGCCTCGGCATTGTGGCGTCTAACGATTTCCACTATGTTATGAAAGATGACGCTGATGCACAGGATATTCGCGTTTGTATTCAAACGGGCCGACGTCGTGCTGAAGTAGATCGTTTGAAATTCCCTAATGATGAGTTTTATCTAAAATCTGGGGATGAGATGGCAGAGCTATTTGGACATATCCCTGGAGCGTTAGAAAACACATTAAAGATTGCAGACCGATGCAATGTAGAATTTAATTTTGATGAACACCATTTGCCGCACTTTGATGTGCCTGAAGGAGAAACATCTAAAACTTATTTGCGCAAGGTTTGTGAACGAGAAATACCTCGCTTATATGGCGATACATCAGAAGAACTCAAAAAACGCCTCGACTACGAACTCGATGTTATCGGAACGATGGGCTTTGAAGACTATTTCCTTATCGTATGGGACTATGTGCGCTATGCGCGAGAACACGATATTCTAGTTGGCCCAGGACGTGGCTCTGCAGCCGGTTCTGTTGTAGCCTATTTACTAGGCATTACAGGTCTTGACCCATTACAATACGATTTGCTCTTTGAACGATTCCTCAATCCAGAACGGGTAAGCATGCCTGATATCGATATCGACTTCTGCTATGAAAAACGGGGCGAAGCCATCGACTATGTAACGCGAAAATATGGACAGGCTCGCGTATCCCAAATCATTACATTTGGTACGGAAGCGGCTCGCGCCGTTATTCGTGACGTAGGTCGTGTGCTCGATTTACCACTAGCTGAGGTGAATCGCATTGCAAAGATGATTCCTAATGAATTGGGTATCACCTTAGAAAAGGCTTTAAAAGGTAAAGATTTAAAAGCCTTATATGATACAGATCCTAATGTAAAAGAGTTATTTGATTTCGGTCAAAAATTAGAGGGCATTGCGCGTAACTCATCTACTCATGCGGCGGGCGTCGTAATTTCTGCGGACCCTCTAGATGACCATGTGCCTGTACAAAACTCTAATGAAGAAGGCTTTGTCACTCAATATGATAAGGATAATATCGAGGAATTAGGCCTGTTAAAGATGGACTTTTTAGGCCTTCGTACATTAACCGTTATGGGGGATGCCCTTAAGCTCATCAAGGTAAACCGAGGTATTGACCTCGATTTAGATGCTATCCCATTAGATGATAAAGAGGCTTGTGAGCTCCTTACCAAAGGCGATACATCCGGCGTATTCCAACTTGAGTCCGATGGGATTACCAAGCTTGTTATGGATTTGAAACCGGAGCATTTTGAGGATTTAATCCCTCTCGTTGCACTCTATCGTCCAGGCCCTTTGGGCTCTGGCATGGTAGCGGATTTTATCGATCGTCGTCATGGTAAAAAAGAGGTGACCTATTTACATCCAATTTTGGAACCGATTCTGAAAGATACGTTCGGTGTTATTCTATACCAAGAACAGGTTATGCAAATTGCGTCTGCCATGGGTGGATTTTCTCTAGGTCAAGCGGATTTAATGCGCCGTGCGATGGGTAAGAAAAAGGAATCCGTCCTCAAGGCGCAACGTGAATCCTTTATACAAGGTTCTATCAATAATGGCATCGAAGAGTCCATTGCAAATGAAGTATTTGACTTGCTCGTTTACTTTGCCGGCTATGGCTTTAATAAATCCCATAGTGCGGCCTATGCGTATATTGCGTACCAAACAGCGTATCTTAAGGCGCATTATTTTCCAGAATTTATGGCCGCTACCATGACGAGTTTTATGCAAAATATGGATAAGCTCACCTATTACATTAATTCCTGTAAAAAACATAATGTGCAGGTCCTCGGTCCCGATGTAAACCATTCCTTGCGTAGCTTTGCTGTACAAGGTGATGCCATTCGCTTTGGCCTTGGGGGAATCAAGAATGTAGGGGATAATGCTATTGATCGACTCATTACAGAGCGTGAGGCCAATGGTCTCTATACGAGCATTACCGATTTTTGTCGTCGCGTAGATAGTAAGGTTGTGAATAAACGCTTGCTGGAAAGCCTAATTCGCTGTGGTGCTATGGACGGATTTGAGGAAAACCGCAATCAGTTGTTGCATATGTATGAAAGTGCACAGGCTGTAGGGGCTAAGCAGCAAAAGGATGCTGCCATGGGGACTATGAGTCTCTTTGGTGAAAGCACGGATGACGTCGATATGATTCCGGTACCGAATTTACCTGATTTATCGGAAGATGATAAATTGAAGGATGAAAAGGACTATACCGGATTCTATATTACGGGCCATCCATTGCAAGGCTATAACAAGGAATTAAAAGGCCTTTTTGAACTGGGGCAACTCCTTGAAAATCCAGAGCGTTTTGATGGCCAAACGATTACCTTTGGCGGTCTCATTGCTGAAAGAGGGGATAGACCTACAAAACGGGGCGATGTCATGAGTATTCTTCGCATTGAAGATTATTCTGGTTCCGCTCAAGTGGTGGCATTTCCGAAGGTATTTGCTCAGAGCCAACAATTTTTGGCTGTCGATATGGTTGTTAAGGTGCGAGGCCGTGTTGATGCGGATGAAAAGGGTGTGCAGATTATTGCTGATCGCATTGCACCATTAAAGGTGAATTATAACAATGCACGACAAATCGCTATCCATATTCGAGGTGCCTATGATACGCCAGAGAATAGTAATGCGTTGAAGGAAATACTTTCACAAGCAGAAGGGCAAGTACCGACAGCATTATATTTACATAAACAACGAAAACGAATTAATTTATCACCTCAATTATGCTTTGCACCAACAGATGAGATCATCGCACGTATCGAATCCGTTTTAGGTGAAGGTTCCGTAGAGGTGCAATAGTATATATTCAATTTAGGAGGATATATGAAACGTACAAAAATCGTATGTACCGTAGGTCCGGGCACGGATAAGTTCGGTATCTTAGAAGATATGATGCGCGCTGGTATGAATGTGGCTCGTTTTAACTTCTCTCATGGTTCGCATGAAGAGCAAGCAGAGCGCATGCAAATGGTGCGTGATGCGGCGATGATTGTCAATAAACCAATCGCATTGTTGCTCGATACAAAAGGTCCAGAGGTTCGTCTTGGTCTATTTAAAGAGGGCAAGGTGTTCCTCGAAGCGGGGCAACAATTTATATTGACTACGGATGATGTAGAAGGCACGCAAGACATTAGTACTGTAAACCATAAAGGTTTAGTAGGCGATGTGCACGTTGGCGATACGGTTCTCTTAGCTGATGGCCTCGTTAGATTGACCATCGATGCTATTGAAGGTAACAACATTATTACGACCGTTCAAAACAGCGGTGAAATTGGCAATCGCAAACGGGTGGCCGTGCCAGGCGTAGCGCTTAGCTTGCCACCTGTATCCGAGCAAGACGAATTAGATTTGCGTTTTGGCTGTCAACAAGGCGTGGACTTTGTGGCCGCATCCTTTATGCAACGCGCTAAGGATGTGGTAGCCATTCGTCGCATCTTGGAATCTGAACAAAAGGATATTAAGATTATCGCCAAAATTGAAAATGCTGAAGGAGTCAATAATATTGATGAAATTCTCGATGTAGCGGATGGTCTTATGATTGCTCGTGGTGATTTGGGCGTAGAAATTCCAGCCGAAGAAGTACCGGTATTGCAAAAGATGATGATTGAAAAATGTAATCGTCTTGGTAAACCTGTTATTACGGCTACGCAAATGTTGGAATCTATGATTCAAAACCCTCGTCCTACGCGCGCCGAAGCGAGTGACGTGGCCAATGCCATCTTAGATGGCACCGATGCGATTATGTTGTCTGGTGAGACTGCTAATGGCGCATATCCAGTGGAAGCTGTTACGACCATGACGCGCATTGCAGAGGTAACGGAGCAGTCTGCTATTTATGATCATAAGAGTAGAACGCAGGAAAGCGATGATGTGACAACCACTGAGGCTGTATGTTTGGCTAGTGTGCGAGTTGCGAGTGATCTTGGGGCAGCAGCTATTTTGACATGTACCGAATCTGGTCATACTGCGATTAGTGTGGCTCGTCATCGTCCAGATTGCAAAATTATCGCCATTACACCGCATGATGAAACGATTCGTCGCATGCAATTATGCTGGGGTGTTGAAGCCATCAAGGGCCATGAAAATATCAACTCTGATGAAATGGTAAAACAGGCGATTACCGGTGCTCTCGGGGCGAATGCCATCAACTCTGGTGATCTAGTTGTCGTTACCGCTGGCGTACCTTCTGGTTCTACAGGTACTACGAATATGATTCGCGTTCATATTGCAGGCAAGGTGTTGTTATCTGGCAATGGTATCCTACGTAAATCCGCTACGGGTCGCGTATTTATTGCGGCTAATCATAAGAATGATTATGAAAGCTTCCAATCTGGCGATATCCTCGTAGTAGGGACTATGGAACCAGAATTGATGAATATTGCTAAACGAGCTGGTGGTATCGTAGCCGTAGAAGATGGTTACACATCAGATAGTGCCATTGCAGGCATTACCTATGGTATTCCTGTCATCTTAGGCGCTAAAGATGCTCATGATGTATTGCTTGAAGGTGCAGAGGTTACCATCGATGGCGAACGAGGCAAGGTATTTGCAGGCATTGCGAATGCACGATAAGCAATATATAATATAAATAGGTTGGTCATAAAAAAGGAGTACGACTATGGATGATAAAGAATGGCGTACCTTTGTAACCGTTGTGGATGAAGGTAATATAACAAAAGCGGCTGAAAAGCTATTTGTTTCGCAACCTGCTTTGAGCTATCGACTGCGTCATTTAGAGGATAGCGTAGGGTACTCCTTGTTGCTTCGTACGACAGAAGGTATTGCATTGACACCACAAGGTGAAATCTATTATGACTATTGCAAACGCATGCTGCATGATAGAGAGGCCTTAGAACATGCGTTGACATCGTCTACTGGTAAGATTCAAGGTACATTGAAGATTGCATCGTCCATTAATTTTGCAGATTATGAATTACCAGCTTTGTTGAAATCGTTCCGCGAACAGTATCCAGATGTACATATTCAAGTTAAGACAGCTTTCAGCCATCAAGTTGTAAAGATGTTTAATACCGGTGATTGTATGGTGGCGTTTGCACGTGGTGGTTATGAAGTATCAGGCAATTCAGAATTGTTATTGGAAGAACCATATTGCTTGGTATACAAAGAGTTAGTTCCACCAGAATCGTTAGAGAAGGTGCCCTTTATTCGATACCAAACCGATGCATCGGTAGCGAATATCATTGAAAAATGGTGTGCTGAGCATTTCGAGGCACCTCCCATTGTGGCGATGGACGTCAATTCCATGAGTACATGTCGTCATTTTGTGCGGGCTGGACTCGGATGGTCTATCCTAACCTATATGGGACTTGGATCTTGTAAAGACAAAGATATTTATGTTAGCCCATTGCGTAGCAAGGATGGAACGTATATTACGCGTGATACCAATATGGTATACACAAAAGAGTCGGCCAATTTAATAGCTGTCAAAACATTTATCGAGTACGTACGAGATTACTATAAAAAACACACTGTCGTAGACGATAGTATTTTTAGAGAATATAAATCATAACATGTAAGTGCATGTATACATCTTGTTAGAGATGTATGCATGCATTTTTTTCATTTACACCTAAAAATCTATGAGAAAAATGCATAAAAAGTATGAATGACAGTTATAAAAAATTTTATGACCCCTATAAAGGTAATCTATTTTTCAGAAAATGATTACCAACGTATAATGAAATCATACTAAATACAAGAATTCATAAAGTAATAGTCGCGTATTACGAATTACTTGGGTAGTGTTAGGATGAACAGTATATGCCTATGTTTATAAGAAAGGAAAAAACATGGAAAGACTTGTAAAATTAGCCGTTATCGTGCTAATCCCAATTATCCTCTGGTTTACAACTCCACCAGCAGGGCTTTCTGCGGAAGCGTGGCGCCTATTTGGTTTCTACATCGCAGGTATCTTAGGTTTGATTTTAAAACCATATCCAATTCAAATTATTTTATTATCCGTATTAGCTGCTTCTGCATTATTCATGGACAATGCAAAAGATATTTTGGTAGGTTATGGCTCCACAGCATTGTGGATGATCATTGCAGCCTTCTCCTTGAGCGTTGCATTTGGTAAAACTGGTCTTGGTCACCGTGTAGCGTACCACTTAATCCGTGCATTCGGTTCCACAGTATTGCGTTTAGGCTATGTAACAGCGCTTCTTGACTTAATCTTGTCTCCAGCAACACCTTCTAATACAGCCCGTGCAGCTGGTATCGTATATCCTATTAACTTATCCATTGCAGAATCTATCGGTTCTTACCCTGGTGATACTGCAAAACGCGGCGGTTCCTTTATCTTGATGAATGGTTACTTCGTAACAAAGATTACGTCCTTTATGTTCTTAACAGCTATGGCTCCTAATGTGTTGGCACTGGATTTCGTTACTAAGATTACAGGCCTTACTATGAACTGGGTCGAATGGGCAGTGGCTTTGGCCATTCCTGGCCTTGTAATGTTGATTTTTGTTCCTCTTGTAGGCTACTGGATTGACCGTCCTGAAGCTGTAAAAATCGACAATAAGAAATTGGCAGACGAAGGCCTTGCAAAATTAGGGGCTATGAAAATGTCTGAAAAAATCTTGGCTGTTGTATTCATCCTTGCTCTTCTTGGTTGGGCATGGCCTTCTATTGGATATTTTTTCCCAGCTATCGCTTTTGATTTGAGTCCTACAGCAGTAGCATTAGTTGCTATGACTGTTGTTTTCTTATCCGGCATCATCACATGGGAAGATATGGTTCAAACAAAAGCTGTTTGGAACACATTCATCTGGTTCGGTGCTATCCTTGGTTTATCTACAGCTTTAACAAAAGCTAAATTCTTTGCTTGGCTTGCTACATTCATGCAAACCAACTTGGCACTCGATGTATCTCCACTTGTAGTAGTATTAATTCTTTCCGCTATCAGCGTTGTTATTCGTTACTTATTCGCTTCTAGTACCGCATATATCGCATCCATGCTTCCTGTATTCTTAACAGTAGGTATGGCAGCCGGTGTTAACCCTGTTATGTTTGGTTTAGTATTGCTTGCTACAAATGCATTTGGTGGTCTCGTCACTCACTACGGTGCATCCCCTGGTCCTATTATCTACTCTGCAGGTTATAATAACTTGAAAGAATGGTGGACTGCTGGTGGTATCTTAGCGGTATTAAGCTGGATCTTACTCTTTGTAGTAGGTATTCCTTGGTGGACTTTCATCGGTATGATTTAATCACCATATAATTTTATAATCATCATTGTTTTTACGGCTTAGGCCAGACTTCGCGACGGTCTGGTCTTTGCCATTTGATATATTTTTTAGTGAAAGGATGTAACATGGCACAATTAGTGAAAGCTGCGCAAGCAGGCTTCGACGAAAAAAATGATGCATTAGTTACGGTAGAACCGATTGCTAGCGGCATCGAAATTGAATTGACTTCCAAAGTTATGCGTCAATATGGCGACCAAATTAAATCTGTTATCTTGAATACAGTGAAAGAAGCTGGTTTTGACGGCGTAAAAGTAACTGTACAAGATAAAAACGCTTGGGATTATACAATTAAAGCTCGCGTGTTGGGCGCATTAGAAAGGGGGAGCAAAGCATAATGGCTAACGATAAAACATTTCCAGAAGTAAAAACTAATCCGCTTACAGAAGCGGCTAAAAAACGCTTATCCCGTTCCATGATGTTCGTTCCTGGTAATACACCAAAAATGATTAACAGTGCTGATATTCACGGCTCTGATTCCATCATGATCGATATCGAAGATTCCGTGCCTATTACAGAAAAAGACACAGCTCGTCTTTTGACTGCAGAAGCATTGAAATCCCGTAAATTCCGCGCTGAAACTGTAGTTCGTATCAACCATCCTACACAAACACCTTATGGTTATGATGACCTTGATGTTATCGTTCCAGCAAAACCTGATATGATTCGTTTACCTAAAACTGAAGACGTATCCGAAGTTGAAATCGTAGCGAAGAAAATTGAAGAAGTGGAAAAAGCTAATGGCTGGCCAGAAGGTACAATCAATATCATCGTAGCTATCGAATCTGTTCGTGGCTTATACAATGTTCGCGAAATCTGCCATGGCCCTCGCGTAGTAGCTATCGCTCTTGGCGCTGAAGACTACCGTGCTGACCTTCGCACAGGTAAACATAAACCAGCTGTTGAATTGTTGTTCGCTCGTCAAACAATCCTTCATGCAGCACGCGAAGCAGGTATCCGCGTCATCGATACTGTATTCTCCGACGTAAAAGACCCTCAAGGTTTCCGTGAAGAAGTTGAATTCATTAAAGCGTTGGGTTATGATGGTAAATCTTGCATCCATCCAAGCCAAATCAAAATTATCCACGAAGTATTCACTCCTGATGAAAAAGAAATCGCTCATTCCGTTAAGGTATTGAACAGCTATGCTGATGCATTGCGCAACAATAAAGGCGTAATTTCCGTAGATGGTAAGATGATCGATGGTCCTATCGTAGTTCGTGCACAACGCGTAGTTGATAAAGCACGTGCAGCAGGCATTAAAGTTGAATTAGAGGAAGGAGCAGAATACGATGTTAAATAAAGTAGGTCGCGATATCCCAACAAATATCCCAGCACTAGAAGGTCGCGAAGTATATCAAGGTGAATTCGCAATTGAACCTAAGGCAAAACGCGCAGGTAAACCTGTTCATATGAGCCGTGTTGGTACTAATAAAGTTCTTGCTTCCATCGATGAAGCAATCGAAAAAGCTGGCGTAAAAGATGGCATGACATTGTCCTTCCATCATCATTTGCGCAATGGCGACTATGTTATGAAAATGGTTATGGAACGCGTTCAAGCGAAAGGCATTAAAGATATTACAATCGCATCTTCTTCCTTGTCTCCATGCCATGACTTCTTGGTAGAAATGATTCAAGACGGTACTGTTACAGCTCTCGAAACATCTGGTCTTCGCGATCGTCTTGGTAAATTCTTAACACAAAACCCTGGCGTATTGAAACGCCCTGTAGTGATTCGCTCTCACGGTGGTCGTGCTCGTGCTATCGAATCTGGCGAAGTTCATATTGACGTAGCTTTCATGGGCGCTCCTACAGCTGATCCACGTGGTAATGCTACTGGTCGTATGGGTAAATCCGCATGTGGTGCACTTGGTTATGCTAAAGTTGACTCCCACTATGCTGATACAACTGTTGTCATCACCGATAACTTAGTTGACTACGTACACAACTATGCTATCCCTCAAACTGATGTAGATTACGTTGTTGAGGTTGAAAGTATTGGTGATCCAGAAGGTATCGCCTCTGGTGCGGTAGGTTTCACTAAAAACCCTATCCAAATCAAAATTGCTGAATTAGCTGGTGAATTCCTTGACCAAGCTGGCATTATTAAAGATGGTTTTGTATTCCAATTGGGCGCTGGTGGTGCTCCATTGACTGTGGCGAAATTTATCGCTGAAAAACTTCGCAAACGTGGTGAAGTAGGTGGCTTTGCTATCGGTGGTGCTACTGGTATCTTGACTGGTATGCTTGAAGAAGGTTTGATTCGTGCGATTTATGATACACAAACATTCGATACTACTGCAGCAGCATCCTTGGATAAAAACTCTGCACATATTGAAATGTCCGCTTCCATGTACGCTAACCCATGGACTGACTGCACTACAAACTACCTAGACGTAGTATTCCTTGGTGCTACTGAAATCGACCTTGATTTCAACGTAAATGTAATGACAGACTCCAATGGTGTATTGATGGGCGCTTCTGGCGGTCACTCCGATACAGCAGCAGGTGCTAAATGCACAGTTATTACTTGCCCATTGATCCGTGGCCGCTTGCCAATGATCCGTGATAAAGTAGCTACTGTAATTACACCAGGCTCTTCCGTTGACGTACTCGTTACTGAATACGGTATCGCAATCAACCCAGCTCGTACTGATTTGATTGAACGCTTCAAAGATAGCAACTTGCCTATCTACACAATTGAAGAATTACAACAATTAGCATTCGACTTAGTTGGTAAACCACAAGATATCCCTGTGTCTGACAAAGACGAAGACATCGTGGCAATCGTAGAATACCGCGATGGCTCTATCATCGACGTGGTTCGTAAACCTCTATAATTGAGTTGGTGGTGTGGATGTTGTGGAGCGCGGTAGAATCCGTTATGGTTCCGCTGGCGGTATCACCATCCCTTGCTGATTAAATAATACAAAGACCCTCTCCATGGTCCTAGGACTCACACATGCCTGAAGTTCCTCTACGGACCACGGAGAGGGTCTTTTGTCGTTAGTTTTATTTTTTACCTAGGGGATGGTGACGCCTTCAGCGGTACAGAGCAAGTGTTTATCGCGGTTCCGCACCACGAACTCTAGTATATCGGTAGTTGTACGCCTACATGATTGTAGCGGGTGCGGTATTCTACGGATTACGTTTGTGGGGGCCCGATGATGATATTCTTGCGCGTCCAGCTTACGGCTGAACATGGTTCGAATACCATCATCGGGCTATATTTATAACAGTTATATCTTTTAAGTTGTTATGAAATATGGATTATATAATAATTGTGGTACTAGTAATCATTTGATATACTATAAATGAATGGTATGTTATATTTAGCTTTATCTTGCCTGATGTGCAGTATCACTTTCATGGTATAAATCCTGATGATGTAGTTATTCATGCATATAATATGCTGTATTTTATTTTAGAAAATGACAATCCTGTGGGTGATGGTGATACTATTAGCGGCCTAGAGAATGGAGAATTGGATTCAAATGTTCAATGGACATTGCATTATGAGGATTCTCTAATTCAACCGGTGAGAGCAGTGCTTGATGTAAATATGGGTGAATATGCATCGGGCACTCGTTAGTTATTAATAGATGAAAGGTGTGAACATTATGAGTGATCAACGTGTTTTTGACATGGAGCTTGTAAAAGTCGAAAGTTTGGAGAAAGCTGTTAGGACTCCATTTTATCAAACTGATTCCACAGGTGGTTCAGTTTGGGTTATTAAACCTGGTCAAACCTTACCAAAACATTATCATCATCACTCTGATGATATATGGGTTATATTGCAAGGCAAGGGTGTATTTTATCCAACACCTGATACAGAGGTGCCTTTTACAAAGGGGCAAGTTATAGTATCTAAAAAGGGTGAATGTCATGGTGCAAAAAATACTGGAACGGAAGATATTGTCTTTGTGAGTATCGTTGCGCCAGTGCCTGCTGATTATGATCCTGTTAATACTAATTAATATGAAAGCACTTTATAGTATTTTCTTATCTTGTGATAGAGATATATTCATACTATAAAGTGCTTTTTAAGGAACGATAACAGAAAGTGGGTCACTAGTGAGGTAGAAGGACTCAAATTTCTTTATGATTTGGTTTTATACAATGTGTTTTTATGGCGTTGAATAAGAATTTTTAGTATAATATAAAGATAGATAACAAACTATATAAACTACAAATAGCAAGGAGGTTCTTATGAATCCATACATGACACAAACGCCAAATGCTAATGATGTAGCATTGGTAGAAAGTATTGTATCTCAACGGTTAAAGGGTTCCATCTTATGGATGGTTGTCGGCTTATTGACTACATTAGGTATTGGTGTTGCGACGCTAATGAATCCGTCTTGGGCGCGTTTTGCAGCTAGCAATTTTAATATCTTGTTGATTGCAGAAGTAGCCGTGGTATTTTTGTTTAGCATGCGCACGTATAAGGCCAATGTTATGTCCCTATATGCGATGTTCTTCATCTATAGTGCATTGAATGGCGTTACCTTATCACTTGTTTCGTTAGCATATGGCATCATGGAAGCTACTGTACCAGCATTGATTGGGGCATTGGCATTCTTCGTTGCCTTTTCTATTGTAGGTCTTACGACTAAGAAGAATTTAGCCGGATTAACACCTTACTTAGTGGCTGCTATATTTGGTATGATTATCGTAAGTCTTGTGTTTATGGCAGCATCGTATTTTTCGATTCCATATCTTAGTTCCATTAGTTATAGTACAATTAGCTTGATTCTTGGCTACCTTGGGGTCGTGGTATTTTCCATCTTTACGGCTGTTGATATGAACATGATTAAAAACAGTGTTACTCAATTGGCACTATCTGAAGATGAAACGATTTTAGATCGTATTGAAATTGCTGGTGCACTTAGCTTGTATCTCGATTTCATTAACTTGTTCTTATCCTTGTTGCGTATCTTTGGTAATAGACGCTAATATCTGAATAGTGTATGTGAAAGCACCTTATATACTGTTAGAAATCTTTATGGAGATTTTACATAACAGATATAAGGTGCTTTTTGTATGTTACATATTCTAATTTGTTATTCCTATATTCTATATAATATCATTGACAGAGGACATTTGTTTTTTTAATATATTATGGTACGTATCATATAGTAAGTAGAAAGGATTCATATGAACTCATCATCTGTACCAGAGCCTCAAAGTGGGGCCATCGATTTCAAGGATTTTACAAGGCGGCGTATGTTGCATGTCATCCTACCATTATTTATTGTTTCTATTATTGCCTTTTTAGACCGTGTAAATATCGCCTATGCAGGCTTGACCATGAAGGAAAATTTACCATGGTTAACACCAGAAATATTCGGTATGGGCGCAGGTATATTCTTTATTGGCTATGTTTTATTTGAAGTCCCTGCATCTCTGTTAGCATCGAGATTTAATGCGATGCATTGGGTAGCGCGTATCATGTTTAGTTGGGGCATTGTATGTGTCCTCATGACGACAATGACTACGGAGTGGGAGTTCTTCTTATATCGATTCTTGTTAGGTTTATGTGAAGCGTCATTATATCCGGTTATCTATTCTTTATTGATACCTAATTGGTTTTTACCGAGAGAACGGGCAAAGGCAATTTCCTTAATGCTTACCTCTCTATTATTCTCTAACATTATCGGCGGTCCATTAGCAGGCGTATTGCTCGATACGACATTCTTTGGATTACATGGATGGCGTACGTTGTTTATTGTAGAAGCATTACCAGCTGTTATCTTTGCTTTCATTTTTGCATTCTGGATGAAAGAAAAACCAGAAGAAGCCGCTTGGGTAACTGATGCAGAGAAAGAATATATCAAAGAAGAGCTTGCTAAGGAAGAAGCTGAAAAACAATCCGTAAAGAAATACACTATTTGGCAAGCCTTGAAAGATCCAAAAGTATTGCGATTAGCATTAATTTATTTCTTGTGGGTTATTGGGTTCTGGGGATTCAGTTTCTGGATGCCACAAGTGCTTAAAAGCTTATCCGGATGGCCACCAAGTGTTGTAGCTTGGTCTATTGCCATTCCGATGAGTGCGGCATTGCTCGTACAAGTTTTCTGTGGCTATTCTTCAGAGAAACGCAATGAAAAACGTTGGCATGTGGCGACCACATTATTTGTTGGTACCATAGGTTTTATTGCCACACCACATAGTCCATCACCTGAAATTAGCTTGTTATTCATCTGTTTAACGGCTGTAGGCGTGTATGGCGGTATGGGCGTATGGTGGACGATGCCAACTACATTCTTATCTGGCGCAGCTGCAGCAGGTGCGATGGGCCTTATCAATTCATCCGGTAATATGGGCGGTTGGGTTGGCCCTTATATGCTAGGCTTCATCAATGGACATACAGGTAGCTTTACTTACGGTTACTATGTAATGGGCGCTTGTATGTTCCTAGCAGGTCTATTGATTTTGACATTACCTAAATCTATGGAACACAAGGAAGATTAAGTTAAAAATTAAATACAAATTTAAAAAGAGTTATATTTTTTATTCTTTTCTATGACGGATATTGAATAAATATATAGCTCTTTTTCTTTTAGTAAATATATTATTTTATGTATAATAAGAGTAATGTAATCTACAGTAAAAAGAGAGGCTACTATGTATAAAACGTTATTATTAGCAAGCGTATTAACAACTTTTACACTAGGTGTATCTGTAAGTGCGATATCATTACATGATCCGACGGGTGAAGGTAGAGCTGCCTTTGAGAAAATTGCAGTGTACAACCGTGACATTGTTAAAGTTTCAGGTCCTTATGATTCATGGGAGGCAGCTGTTAAGAATTTAGAACGCGCTAAATATATTGGTGATTTAGAACAACATAAGACGATAGATAAATTACAGAGTCAATTGAAACCTATATTAGGCGGTTATTATGTATCAGCATATTACGTAGATTTTAGTATCCTTACTCATGATGAGGGGATTGTTATAATAAAACCGACCGGTAATGATGTAGGTGAGACTAAATATATTGTAGAGTATAAAACTCAAGAGCATTATATTGATTCAATATTATGGAATCCTTTTGTAGAGAAAGTTATTACAGTAGCAGATCCGATTATTTCTTATGAGAATCAGTATGGAACGGGAAAACTTATAGTTGTGACAGCCTTTGGATATCAAGAGGATGTTCAAGGTTTTCCAGATAAGGGACTTATAGCTGCAAATAAAGCTTATAAGGCTGCTGAAGATACGTTAGTTAGTAGAGTGTTGGAATTAGGATGGGTTGATACATCTCGTGAAGCAGAGTTACGAGATTATTTAAATACAAATGATGGTGTTCATAAGGGGTACACTTTGGATGCCATGGGCTTTGGTGTTATGGCTCAAAAAGATCTCTTTCTTTATATAGATGATAAAGGTAATTTCCATCATAGGCACTACTCTGTTGTGAGTGAATGGGAAAAATCCTATAATAAGAATTTCAGTTTATATAAGCACATTCCCCTTGATAAAAAGATAAAAGCTATTACTGTGGTTCAAACGGATTAAGGCAGATATAATAAAAAGCCAGATACAATGTAAATACTTTTTAGTATGTATTGTATCTGGCTTTTATTTATTTTTTTACATCTGGTACATTACCAGGGTTCATGTCTAGGTTAAGATCTGTGGATTTTAACGGATTAGGATCTCCATCAGGAGAAATAACCTTTAGTTCTGGATGCAACCATTCTAATTGTTTTAGTTCCCAATCATATCTAGCACCATCATTTTGTAACTGCCGGATATATTTTTGTAATTCTTCGATTTGATCACTATGTTTATTCGCCATGCCTTCTAAAATATATAGACGTCCGGCCACACTATCTATGGTGGAACCGTCGTGATCTTCGTCGACGCGCCATTGTAGTTCGGATATTTGAACTTGCTGAATGATGATGACGATGATGAGAACTATGATAACTGCCCACATGGGCGTTTCTTTAGCTTTCAAAAGGGCCCGCAATTTAGCTGCGAGCCCAGATGGTTTGTTCATTATTTATGAGCCTCCAATTGTAGACCAGGTAATGGTAATTTGGAGTTTACAAAGTCTAACCACAAGCGAGAAGCGTGGGAGAGGTAATGACCTTTTTTCCAGATTACATATAAGGTATGGATGATTTCTGGAACGAGAGGACGTACAACTACCTTAGATCCTACTTCTGTATTTTCGCCTACCTCAGGGCAGAGGCGGGATGGTAATAGGGCGATGGCTAAATCGGCACTTACTGTTTGTAACATGAGGTCACGTTGGCTTGTTTCGAATACGATATGAGGTTGGAAACCTGTGTGTTTACATGCTTTGATAATTTCATCATGTAAATTGAAATCATCCTTGTGAAGTACAAAGGATTCTTCTGAAAGCATATCCAATCGAATTTCTGGTTCCTTGGCAAGTGGGCTAGTTTTAGGAACGATAACGGATAATGGGTCAGATGTGAGATAGAAGGATTCAAATTCCTTAGGATTTGGCTTTGTACAGATGATACCGATATCAATCAAACCTTCTTGTACACTGATTTCAACCTTCTTAGAACCTTGTTCATATAATTCTAAATCGATTTGTGGGTATACCTTTTTAAACTCACCTAATAGTTGCGCAAAGATTGGTGCATCGGTAATAGGTGGGATACCAATTCGGATGGAACCTTGCTCCAAACGAAACTCATTTTCAAAATCTGTTTTTAAATGTTCAAACATAAATACTACGCGTTTAGCGTGTGTTAAAAAGATGGTACCTCCATCAGTGAGTTCTACGGATTTAGCATTACGCATGAAGAGAACAACACCAAGTTCGTCTTCTAAGGCTTTGATTGTACGGCTAATCGCGGATTGTGAGATGTGTAAGTTTCTTGCTGCTTTACTAAAACTCTTTTGATCAGCCACTTCTACGAAGTATTTTAAATGGTGGAAATCCATAACTAACCCCCTAATATATAAAAGATATTACAAACCTAATTTAAAAATTGGTTCTGATAAATGAGAATAATTATTACTAAAACGCAATTAGCTATTACTTTAAGTAAAGCATGGATAGCGATATTGGCAAGGCGCCAAGGGCTGTATGTATTGCGTTGATATAGCCCGCCACGTTATAATGAGTCTATAGGGCTATATCAAGTTATGATATTAGGAATTATGGTTGTGCCCACTACAAAATAGTTTGTACTACATAATGCCATAAATATATATAACATATATATTATTGCATTATTTTTTCATGTACGCAAGTTTGTAATGGTTGTTATTCCTAAACATAATGATAGATTAAGCAAGTGTTCTATTTTTGCTAAATGCTTAAGGAGGCAATAATCACATGAGTCGTAAATTTAAAACTATGGACGGCAACCAAGCGGCTGCTCACGTTTCTTATGGTTTTACAGAAGTTGCTGCGATTTACCCAATCACTCCATCTTCTCCAATGCCAGAACACATTGACGAATGGGCTGCATCTGGTCGTAAAAACATCTTCGGTAACACTGTTCAAGTTGTAGAAATGCAATCTGAAGCAGGCGCTGCTGCTGCTGTTCACGGTTCCTTGCAAGCTGGTGCATTAACAACAACTTTCACATCTTCCCAAGGTTTGTTATTGATGCTTCCTAACTTATACAAAGTAGCAGGCGAATTACTTCCAGGCGTATTCCAAGTAGCTGCTCGTGCATTAGCTGCACATGCATTGGCTATCTTCGGTGACCACCAAGACGTAATGGCTGCTCGTGCAGCTGGCTGTGCTATGCTTGCAGAATCCTCCGTACAAGAAGTAATGGACTTGTCTGCAGTAGCTCACTTGACAGCTATTAAAACTCGTGTACCGTTCATCAACTTCTTTGACGGTTTCCGTACATCCCATGAAATTCAAAAAATTCAAATCTGGGACTATGAAGAATTAAAACCATTAGTAGATATGGAAGCAGTTCAAGCATTCCGTAAGAACGCTTTGAACCCTGATGCTCCTGTAACTCGTGGTACTGCAGAAAACCCTGACGTTTATTTCCAACATCGTGAAGCATCCAACAAATTCTACTTGAACGTTCCTGACGTTGTAGAACATTACATGAACGAAATCAACAAATTGGCTGGTACTAACTACCAATTGTTCAACTACGTAGGTGCTCCTGATGCAACTGACGTAATCGTTACTATGGGTTCCTCCGCACAAGTAGTTGAATCCACTGTAAATTACTTAAATAAATTGGGTCGCAAAGTTGGTTTCATCAACGTTCACTTGTTCCGTCCATTCGCAACAGATCGTTTGTTGAAAGCTCTTCCTCAAACTGTAGAACGCATTGCTGTTCTTGACCGTACAAAAGAACCAGGCGCTTTGGCTGAACCATTGTTCTTAGACGTTCAAGCTGCTGTAGTTGACGGTGGTCGTAACATCAAAGTTATCGCTGGTCGTTATGGTTTGAGCTCCAAAGACGTTATCCCTGCAGATATCGTTGCTGTATTCGATAACTTGAATGCTGAAAATGGTAAGAAATTCTTCACATTGGGTATCAATGATGATGTTACATTCTTGTCCTTAGATCGTGCTGAAGGCGTAGAAGTTGAAACTCCTGGTTTGACTGAATGTAAATTCTGGGGCTTTGGTTCTGACGGTACTGTAGGTGCGAATAAATCCGCTATCAAAATCATCGGTGACCACACTGACTTGTATGCACAAGCATACTTTGATTACGACTCCAAAAAATCTGGTGGCGTAACAATGTCTCACCTTCGTTTTGGTACTAATCCAATCAACTTACCTTACTTGATTACTGAACCTCAATTCGTAGCATGTCACCGTCAATCCTACGTACATGAATACGACTTACTTCGCGGTATCAAAAAAGGCGGTACATTCTTATTGAACTGTACTTGGTCCCCTGAAGAATTGAATGAACATTTACCTGCTAAATTACGTCGTCAAATCGCAGAAAAAGAATTGAACTTCTACATCATCAATGCTGCGAAAATCGCTGCTGAAATCGGCTTAGGCGGTCGTATCAACATGGTAACTCAAGCTGCATTCTTCAAATTGACTGAAATCATCCCTGTAGATGATGCTATCAAATACTTGAAAGAATCCGTAGTTACTTCCTATGGTAAAAAAGGTCAAAACATCGTTGACATGAACAACGCTGCTATCGACCAAGGCGTTGGTGCTCTTGTAAAAGTAGACGTTCCAGCTGACTGGAAAAACGCTGTTGATGAAGGCGGTCACAAAGCTAAACCAGGCTGTGAATCCTGCCCATCTTTCGTTCAAAATATTGCACAACCAATCAATGCACAAGCTGGTTATGATCTTCCTGTATCCACATTCGCTGGTTACGAAGATGGTACATTACCTGCTGGTACTGCTAAATTTGAAAAACGCGGTCCTGCATTGTTCGTTCCAAAATGGATGCCAGAAAACTGTATCCAATGTAACCAATGTTCCTTCGTATGTCCACATGCTACAATTCGTCCAATCTTGGCAACTGAAGCAGAAGTGGCTGCAGCTCCAGAACATTTCGATACAATCCCTGCATTGGGCGCTAAAGACCTTCAATTCCGTATCGCAGTATCCCCATTAGATTGCTTGGGTTGCGGTAACTGCGTTGATATCTGTCCAGCTCCTAAGGGCAAAGCTATCGTTATGACTTCTATCGATTCCGAAATCGAACAAGCTGAAGCTTGGAACTACGCTGTTAACCTTCCTGTAAAAGAAAACCCTATGAAGAAGGAAACTGTTAAAGGTTCCCAATTTGAACAACCATTGTTCGAATTCTCCGGTGCTTGTGCAGGTTGTGGTGAAACTCCATACGCTAAATTGTTAACTCAATTGTTCGGCGATCGTATGATGATTGCGAATGCTACTGGTTGTTCCTCCATTTGGGGTGCTTCCATGCCAGCTTCTCCATACACAACTAACCAACAAGGCCAAGGTCCTTCCTGGGCAAACTCCTTGTTCGAAGATAATGCTGAATACGGCTATGGTATGTACATCGGCGTTAAGAAAATCCGTGAACAATTGCTTGAAGTAGCTAAGAAAGCTGTTGAAACAGCATCTGGCGAATTGAAAGAAGCATTGGAACAATGGATTGAATTTGCTAACCTTGGCGCAGCTACTCGTCAACGTTCTGCACGTTTGGTAGCAGCAATCGAAGCTGAAGGTGCTACAACTCCAGAATTGAAAGAAATCCTTGATAAAAAACAATTCTTAATCAAACGTTCACACTGGATCTTCGGTGGTGACGGTTGGGCATACGATATCGGTTTCGGCGGTGTTGACCATGTATTAGCTTCTGGCGAAGACATCAACATCTGGGTATTCGATACTGAAGTATACTCCAACACTGGTGGTCAATCCTCCAAATCTACTCATGAAGCTGCTGTAGCTCAATTCGCAGCATCTGGTAAACGTACTAAGAAGAAAGACCTTGGCATGATGGCTATGTCTTATGGTTATGTATACGTAGCACAAGTAGCTATGGGTGCAGATAAAAACCAATTGATGAAAGCTGTTACAGAAGCTGAAGCTTATCCAGGTCCTTCCTTGATCATCGCTTACAGCCCATGTATCAACCATGGTATCAAAGCTGGTATGGGTAAAGCTCAAGAAGAACAACGCAAAGCAGTTGCTTGTGGTTACTGGGATCTTTACAGATACAACCCTCAACTTAAAGCTGAAGGTAAAAACCCATTCTCCTTGGATTCCAAAGAAGGCAACTACGACGAATTCCAAAACTTCCTTAAAGGTGAAGTTCGTTATGCTTCCTTGGCGAAAGCTGCTCCTGACGCTGCAGAAGAATTATTCGCTAAATGTGAAGAAGACGCTAAAGAACGTCGCTTAAGCTATGTTCGCTTACAAAAAGGTTTCGAAGAAGTTAAATAATTAATTTCTCTAAACTGCATATACAAGAGGCATCTTCATTGAGGATGCCTCTTTTGCATCTATCATCCTTATGAATAGGTGTATAGTACACATGATTTTGGTATAATAGATAGTATATATGTGTATTATTCATGTATTGTTTATACAATATATGTTTTTAATGATAGAGGATATTATGACTACGAATACAAATGACGTACAACAAACCATTTATAGTGAATTAGGCTATAAATCCATGCCATTCCCATATACCACACCGGCTACTCTTGAAGCCTATGCAGCTCTCGTGGGGGTTTCAGCACCTAACCCTAAAACTGCAAGAGTATTAGAATTGGGAGCAACCTATGGTGGCAATATTATTTCCCAGGCATTATTTAATCCCGATGCAACATTCGTAGGTATTGAGCTTTCACAAGAACAAGTCGAAAAAGGCAACGAAGTGATTGCCAATGCAGGTTTAACCAATGTATCCCTTATTCAATCAGACATCGCATCTATTGGTAGTGAAATTGGTACCTTTGATTACATTATCGCTCATGGTGTATATTCTTGGGTCGATGACGGTGTCAAAGAGGCATTGTTGCACCTTATCGATGAACATTTAGCAGAGGATGGCATTGCCTACATTTCTTATAATACCTATCCAGGTTGGCATACGATGGAAGAAGTACGTCAGTTAATGATGTTCAGCAACCGTGATAAAACACAGTTTAATCACAAGGAAAAGGTACTACATGGCAAAACGATTGGCAGTATCGTAGGTAGTCAAATTTTAAAATATGACAATCTAAAGGAACGAAATAGTAAATTCTTAGGTGCTCTTCGTTCTGTTATGCAAAAAGATGAATACTATGTTGGTCACGATCATTTAGAGCCAAACAATGACCCTGTATATTTCTATCAATTTAATGACCATTTAGGAGCGCATAATTTGGTATATCTATGCGATGCTGATTTAACTTTATCTATGGTACGTAGCTTTGATGCTGATATTGCGGATACACTAGATAAACTCGCACTTAATGACCATGTAGCTCAAGAGCAATATTTAGATTTTATACTAGATACGACCTTTAGAAAATCTATTATATGTAAGGCTAAGCATGCAGAATCTGTAACCTACGACATGGGAAATCCTGAACTTGTAAATTCTGTACCTATGCGAACCATTATTAACAACTTTACCTATACAATTCTCTTCAATGAAGAAGCATTGTCCATGTTTGAAAATGATATCGTACGCGATACATTCCAGTCCATTATTAAGGATGGCGGTCAGTTTAATATGATCGAGGCTTTAGCCATTGTGAAAGCTGCTAATGATGCTGCTAAGGGCGATGATGCAAGCTTAGAAGCCGCTGTTAATGCGTTATATGTAGCTGTGGCAGAACATATTGTACGCGGTGGTCTACGTTTCTTGAAACACCCACATCCTAAAGCTTACTATATGGAGGGACAATCCTTTGTACCTGCTAGATTTACAAAGTTTGTGAAAGCTTTAGTTGAATCTGGTACAGGTATCATGTATGGGGCTACCTCTGAAAATGAAGCCGTGGAAAATCTGTCCGATGAAGATTTGATGTTTATGGAAATTCTTAATAAACCAAAGGCAAAATCTACTATTGTTAATGCGATCAAAAAGAATATCTTTGGCGGCGCACAAGCTGGTCAGGCAAAAAATCAAACAGCTATGGCTGAAGCGTTCTATGCTGAATTGACGAAACGCATGGAAACATTAGGCTATTTAGAAAATAAAATTAAATAAAGGTATTTCCTGTGTAGCATATGATAATAATGTGCGATGGAGGATAGATAAAGGCTAATTCTCGATATATAGAGGCTCTCTGTCAAATGTTGGGGTATTCACCCTACGAGTCTTCTTTAGCACCAATCATAGTTATGGTTGGTGCCATT
>OIFF01000127.1_pt1 | contig 34401 bp, 29 predicted proteins | sample 1581981 | NCBI WGS metagenome assembly OIFF01 (sample SAMN07501067, study PRJEB24779) | human gut metagenome | isolation source: stool | host: human infant | place: USA: Pittsburgh, PA
TCCGAGAGAATACCGGCGGCAGCGGGCATCGTTAACTTAAGATACAAAAGCTGTCCGGAAATGGCGGGTCAAGATCAAATTAAATTTCTTGCAGCAGAAAAACCATTGGGTAAGAAATTATCAGGGATGGTTTTTAATGCGTCTCGCAGTGTAATTAAGGGGGTGCCAAATTGACCAGTATGTACCTGTTTCTCTATTTCGCGATATCCATGTTGATACTCTAACCCTTGTTTGATCAATATGTTAATCTCAGGTAAAGATGCAGACCACTCAGTGGCATTTAAGGCATCTTCTCCAAATACAGGTGCTTCTTCAATGACTCGGGAGATCTCAACAATATTATTAACTTCCTCGAAAGCATCTGGTGCATTTTTCAAACCAATGCGTTGAGAAATTTTGCCTAGTGATGCGTGATATTCGCTGATTTGATTATAAATATTGGTAATTTTGGGGATTAGACGCTCAATTTCCCCAGGCAAAATAGATTCACGACCTACACCTCTCCAGGGATGATCCGATGGAAGGCCAATATCCTCGATACGTTCAATAATTTCTCTTACAAGACTCAACCTTTTAGTCAGGTCGTTATTACTCCAGGTCTCATATTGATGAAGTGAAAAATCAGTTGGTTTTTGACCATTTTGGCGTAATCGAACTAATTGCCCAATAACTTGATAGGCACTTAAACCTGATGGTTCATGGATTTTATGTAATCGCGCGGGGTGGGCGTTCAAGGAATCACGCACCTCAGTTAAGTTTTCCACTAACTCGTCTGGAAACTCTCCACGCGGCGAACCAAGCTCCCAGACTCGTTTCAATTCTTCTAATAAAATTCGTTTATTCGCTTTGTTACTGTGCAGTTCAAGACAAGCATCGCCTACCCCTGATTGATCCAGTCGTCGTTTTACAACCTCAAGTGCTGCCATTTTCTCAGCGACAAAGAGTACAGTTTTTCCATCAGCAATCGCGGATGCGATGATATTAGCAATGGTTTGTGATTTACCCGTCCCTGGAGGGCCTTGAATAACAAGGTTTCTTCCTTTCCTAACTTCATGGATAGCTAAAGTCTGAGAACTATCACTGTCCATAATGTGCAACATGTCTTTCGGCAATATCACGGGGTCAATAGCGCTATCTTCTGCCAGCAAATCATCATGTCCCTCAAAACCTTCTTCGATGAGTGCCCGTATGAGGTATTTCGATGTGAGACCTTCATCCTTGGGCCAGTTGGCAGGATCTAAATCTCTGTACATAAGAAATTTTGAAAAAGAAAACAGTCCTAAAATGATATCGTTAGTTTTTACTTCCCAGCCTTCTTTCAATGAGATCGCCTGGCTAATGGTATCTAAATAGTTAATAATATTAAATTCATCATTATCATTAAGTTGCATTTCTGGCATCGCAATATGATGAACGCGTTCAAGGAAAGCTTCTAATGAAAGATTGGGGATGATATCTTCTGTACGAGCTTTGATTTTAAAGCGTTCGCCTGCATTTCCTCGCTCCAGACTTACAGGAATTAAAACCAGAGGAGCGTAGCGAATATTTTCTTTATTAGCAGGGTCAACCCATTTCAGTGTGCCTAGAGCAAGATAGAGAATGTTGACACCTTGCTCTTCTTCAAGAGTTTTTGAGTCATGATATAAATCAAGCAAGCGCTTCTGCAGTCCTTTTGGGGTAAGCCGAGTCTGAAGTTTAGTGTCTGTGTGTTGTGACTTTTTTTCTGTACTATTTTCGTCGAACTGGTAAATAAAGCTCTTTTCATCGATATCATCTGCTTCGCTGTCTTCATCCTTGCCTGATTTTCCGTGGAGGAAAGTGAAGGATTTGTTTTCATTAATCAATAACTTATATATCTCTTCCGAGCGCTCATCAATGATTTCAAGGAAACGAGTGTTTTTGGAACGCGGAATGTTCAATAACCGATTTCTTGCTCCTAAATCAAGGAGTTCTGCCCTTGCGGTTTCGAGTTTCTGTTCTAAAGAAAGAGCGCTATTCTGGAAAGCTGAGCTATCTGTAGAATTCATGAATGTTATAACCTAATGTAATAGCAAACCATTAAGTACAGGGAGTATTTGAATATTAAAGGTATGCTGTGTGTTAATTTAACGTTTAATGGGAATGGGGATCTACTCTACTCTTATGACAGAAAATTGTGAACACGCGTTATTTATGGTTCAAAGATAATGGTTTGGCTATCCACTATTTGAGATAAAACAGATGAATTGAAATGTGGATATACTCACTTTGTGAGTATATCCACGTTAAAAACGTATGGTTTTAGTGTTTAAATCTAACTTATCTCAAATGTCTTAGAACTCGCTCTTCGCGAAGCCTGTCATCTCTTTGAGGCCCATTTCGCGGCCCAGTGCGGTCATCGGGTGCACAACCACAATCCCTCGCACGCTTTTTTTCAGCTTACCCAGATCGGCCTGTTCTTTTTTGGTGATGGCGCGCTTGAACGGCATGCTCACCAGCTTTTGTGCTTCTTTGCTGAGTTTCTGGCTGTACTGACCACGCAGACGTTCGATTTCAGCTTCGATCGTCTCTTTTTCTTTCTCCAGCTCCGCGTATTTTTCGGCGGATTCCACCAGCGACAAACCAGCCTGCTGGTGACGGATAGCGTCCAGACGATCGCTCAGGCGTTTAATTTCGTTCTTTTCAACTTCTTTCATAGGAATGTGTTTCTGTTGATTAAAATATAAGGATACCGCATTGCGGCGAACAACCCCAGAAAAGCACGGAAACACTAAAAGTATCCCGCATGCAGGTCCATCTTTGTTTTACGGTTGGGCGAAAAGGAGAGGCGAAAATGGCTAAATTAGGTGACTACACCCCACAAATCATCGATAAAGCGATCGATTTTATCGCTTCAAGCCAGGCGTTCCGTGAATACCTGGCGCATCAGCGTAAGCAAGACCGTGTTCCTGACGATATTCCGACAGATAAAGTCGAGATGTACCGGGAACGGCTGGAATATTATCGCCAGCTTTACCGGCCTGCGTGTGTTCATGAAGAAGAGACAGAGTAAACCGGCTGATAAACCTGGCGAGCTTATTTCTGAAATGCTTTTTTCAGGCTGATTCGGGAAATCAGCTCAGTCAGGGAAAGCACCATCGTTGAACGAACGACCTGCTGGTAACGCTGTTTTTGCATAGCGAACAGGTCGGGGTCGCTGGTATCAAAGGGCGGCGTTGCAGGCAGCGCCGCCACGCAGTGCAGTTCGCCAAACGGCCCCAGGATTTCATCATCCGTGAAAGCGTATTCTGTGCCGTCGTGATTCAGTTCTTCACGTAACGCCATCAACAATTCCGCATCTTCATACTCATGCCGACTGATTACACCCAGCCCATAAATCAGTTTTAAGCGCACGGACAAATTGCCCAGCGGTCCATCTCCGTCAAGCAACGGCTCTACAGCGTATTTCACTGCATAGTCGTCTTTGCGGAAGACCTGAAGCACCAGGATATTTACCGCCTCGGTCAACAACTCGACGGCGGCAATCAGAAAGCTTCGTACGGTTTTGCCAGCATTCAGACGCTCGAGCACACGGTTTTCGAAAGCCTGTGTTAGTTCCATTATTGCCTGCATATCTGACAATCTTGTTAACAGGCGCGGGATGTCCCGCGCCAAACTCGGCATCATGCCTTTGCGTTGTATGCGTTAACAGCTTCGGCTACCACCTCGCTTGCTGCGTCCAGACCGGAGATCTGTACCAGCGCGGCCTGTGGGCCTTTTTCTTCAATTAAGGTCGCTAGTTCCTGCGCCTGCGGATCTTGTTCACTGCGGTAATGCATGGCAGCGGCGATACCTTTTACCAGGTTCGCGTGCGGTAAACCATATTCCAGCGTGCCGAGCAGCGGCTTGATTAGACGATCGCCTGCGCTCAGTTTACGCAGCGGCTGACGGCCTACGCGCTCAACATCATCTTTCAGGTATGGGTTCTCAAAACGACCAAGGATTTTTTCGATATACGCGGCGTGTTTGGCAGCATCGAAGCCGTAGCGCTTGATCAGAACCGCGCCACTCTCTTCCATTGCGCCTTTCACCACTGCACGGATGCTGTCATCCAGGATGGCGTCGCGAATGGTCTGATGACCGGTCTGTTGTCCAAGGTACGCGGTTATAGCATGCCCGGTGTTTAACGTGAAGAGCTTGCGCTCAACAAACGCCATCAGATTGTCGGTTAATTCCATGCCCGGGATGTTTGGCAGGTCGCCAACAAACTGGGTTTTGTCGACAATCCACTCGCTAAAGGTTTCTACGGTCACTTCCAGCGGATCGTTTGTGGCAGATTCAGAAGGCGGAACAATGCGGTCTACTGCGGAATCCACGAAGCCGACATGGGCTTCAACCCATGCTTTATCTTCTGCTGCCAGCGCGTTGAACACATGGCCTTTTAGCTGAGAAGTGCCGCGCACCATGTTCTCACAGGCGATGATATTCAGCGGCGCTTCTACACCCTGCGCTTTGCGTTTTGCCAGGCCTTTGGCGATGGCCGGCGCGATACGCTCCAGAACAACCGGACCAACGGCAGTCGTCACCAGATCGACAGAGGCAATCAGCTCAACGACTTCGTCGCCGACGCTGCTCACCGCGTTAACGCCGGACACGGTGTCAACCTGCTCGTTTTCACCAACAACATGGACCTGATAGCTATGACGGGCATTAAGGGCGTCGAGAACCACCTGATTAACATCGGCGAATGTCAGCGTAATTCCCGCGTCAGCCAGCAGTTTGCCGATGAAGCCACGTCCGATATTACCTGCGCCAAAATGTAATGCTTTCATAGAATTAACCTTAATCAATGTTTTTACCCAAGAGGGCTGGGGTGAGGAACCACGTGAAATTCTCCTCACCCTAACCCTCTCCCCAAAGGGAGAGGAAAGGGGCTTGCCCGAATGCGCTTCTCTTTATTCGGGCTATGCGTCTGCGTTTCGCCAGCCGGATAAGGCGGAGCCGCATCCGGGGACAGGGTTACGCTTTCAGCAACGCCAGTACTTCTTCAACGCTGTTGGTATTTGCCAGACGCTCGATAACGGTTTCATCATCCAGTGCGTTGGTCAGGCTGGTAATCACCTGAATGTGCTCATTGTTACGAGCGGCAATACCGATAACCAGACGGGCAATATCATCCTCTTCTTCACCGAAACGGACGCCTTGCGGGTACTGGCAGAATACTACGCCGGTTTTCAGCACGCGATCTTTCGCTTCAACGGTGCCGTGCGGTACGGCGATGGACTCACCCAGGTAAGTCGGGGTCAGTTTTTCGCGTTCCAGCATCGCCTCAACGTATTCCGGCTGAACATAACCGCCTTTTACCAGTTGCTCACCGGCAAAACGGATAGCTTCTTCTTTGTTGCTTGCAGTACGGCCCAGGAACACGTTTTCTGCACCCAGCTTGAACAGGTTGCTGTCGCCAGCGTCAAAGCTATCCTGCAAGCTGGTCTGAACCTTTACGCTGTTGTCCACGTGGCGCTGTGCGGCAACCAGGCGTTCAGTCAGATTGGTATACAGGCCGCTGTCCAGGAAGTTGGTCAGCGAAATGTGCTGCGCCTGAGGAGCCTGACGCATAGCGCGCTCGGTCAGGTCACGGTGCGTAATCACCAGGTCAACATCAGACGGCAGGCTATTGATAGCGCTGTTGGTCACAGAGATGTTGGTCAGACCGGCATCCTGGACTTTCTTACGCAGCACACCGGCACCCATTGCGCTGGAACCCATACCGGCATCACACGCAACGATGATTTTACGAACGTGGCTCAGGTCGTTAGTCACGTCGCCAGCAGCCAGCGGGGTAGCGCCTTTAGACTGTGCTTTCATGTCCTGTACACGACGGGTAGCCGCTTCGATATCTTCCTCTTCTTCTTTAACTTTGCTGGTTTTCAGCAGGATAGATGCGATAACGAAGGAGACGAGCAGCGCCGCGAAAATAGCCACGAGGTTCGCGAAGTAAGTTCCTTTCGGCGTCATTGCCAGCACGGCCAGGATAGAACCCGGAGAAGCCGGAGAAACCAGACCGCCGTTCAGCACGCTCAGCGTGAACACGCCAGTCATACCGCCGAGGATTACAGCCAGCAGCAGACGTGGGTTCATCAGCACATACGGGAAGTAAATTTCGTGGATACCGCCCAGGAAGTGGATGATAGCTGCGCCGCCAGCAGACTGACGAGCACTACCACGACCGAAGAACATGTACGCCAGCAGCACGCCCATCCCCGGACCCGGGTTTGCTTCGATCAGGAAGAAGATAGACTTGCCGAGATCATGAGACTGCTGAATACCCAGCGGTGAGAAGATACCGTGGTTGATGGCGTTGTTGAGGAACAGGATTTTCGCCGGTTCAACAAAGATGGACGCCAGCGGCAGCATGTCGTGCGCCACCATGAAGTTAACGCCAGCAGCCAGGCCTTTTGACAGGACTTCAACCGCAGGGCCGATACCTTTAAACGCCAGCAGTGCCAGGATCATACCGATGATGCCAGCGGAGAAGTTATTCACCAGCATTTCGAAACCGGATTTGATCTTACCGTCTACCGCGGCGTCGAATTTCTTAATGCACAGGCCGCCCAGAGGACCGGCAACCATTGCACCCAGGAACATCGGCATATCCGCACCAACGATAACACCCATGGTGGTGATTGCACCCACCACGCCACCACGATCGCCACCCACCAGACGACCACCGGTAAAACCGATCAGCAGCGGCAGCAGGAAAGTAATCATTGGGCCGACGAGTTTCGCCAGCGTTTCGTTTGGTAACCATCCTGTAGGAATAAACAATGCGGTAATAATACCCCACGCGATAAACGCGCCGATATTTGGCATTACCATGTTGCTGAGGAAGCGACCAAAGCTTTGCACTCTGATCTTGATATCGGATGACATAAAACACCCCTTCTTATGTTTGCTATCTCACAGGCCGGAAGCCCGAGGTTTTGTTGTTAACGTGGCGGCAGAGGTAGCCGGACCCATGATCTGTGCTGCGAAATCTCGCACCGAATTGATGAACTGTCCAGATAGCGCCAATTTGTGTGATTAAGATCACGTTAATGCAGGGGGTATACCATCCAATGAAGTGATCTTGGTCACAAAAAGAATGTGTAAAAAAAGAACAAAGGCTAAAAATTAACCGCCAACTGCCTGTTAATGTGATGTTAATCACAATTGTTGGCTGTGAGTTTGTTTCTTGTTTGTGATCTAAATCACAAGATATTTTCGCCAGGAGTTTTCCGAGTGTGATCCCTCGCAAACTGTGGTTTTTCCGGTCCCCTGCCTCTGTAATTCCCTTTCATTTTTCACGCTGTTTCGAAAGCAAGACGCAATGCAATAGAGTCAGAGCAGTTTTCACATTTATGAAATGGTCTGCGCGCGCTTTGGTCTGGTAGTACATACTTAATGTTTTGTTGGCGAAGCGGAGAAAGCAATGAAACTTATCGGCAGCTATACCAGCCCTTTTGTACGAAAAATATCGGTCATCCTGCTGGAGAAGGGCATCACCTTCGAGTTTGTGAATGAACAGCCTTACAACGCGATTAACGGTGTGGCGCATTACAATCCGTTGGGAAAAGTACCGGCCCTGGTAACCGATGAGGGTGAAGTGTGGTACGACTCGCCGATCATTGCCGAATATATCGACCTGTTGGGCATCGCTCCGGCTATGCTGCCTGCCGATCCTAAAGCCGCGCTGAAAATTCGTCAGATTGAAGCACTGGCGGACGGGATCATGGATGCGGCGCTGGTTTCCGTACGCGAGCAGGCACGTCCGGTTGCTCAGCAATCAGAAACGGAACTCTTACGCCAGCGCGAAAAAATCAATCGGGGCCTCGATACCCTGGAAAGCTATATCAACGAAGGGGCACTGCGCATTGATGAGATGAACCTTGCCACTATTGCCATTGCCTGCGCCATTAGCTATCTCAACTTTCGCCGTGTCTCGCCCGGCTGGTGTGTTGAACGGCCGCAATTGGTCAAAATGGTGGAAAATCTCTTTCAGCGTGAAAGCTTTGCACGCACAGAACCACCAAAGGATTGACGCCCGTTCTGTCAGGCTGAATCAAGTCGCTGTACAATCCCTCCATGTCGAATCCCTCTCCTGTCGGGAGGGGGCCACTCTCAGCCAGGCCATTTCATGACAACGGAAAATCACTCGCTTTACAGCCAGATCCCTTCAACCGATCGCCTGTTACGTGATGAGGCGTTCACTCTGTTACTGACCGAATTTGGGCACAACCGTGTGGCACAGACGCTGCGCCAGTTGCAGGATGAAGCCCGTGATGGCATCCGCCAGCGTCAGGCATTGCCCGTCTGGTGCAATGACTGGGCACAGGCAACGTATCAGCGCTTGTTAGATGAAAATGCCAGCGCGCTGCGTCCGGTCATCAACCTGACAGGCACTGTGCTGCACACCAATCTGGGGCGGGCATTGCAGGCGGAAGCGGCGATAGAGGCGGTCGCACAGGCGATGCGTTCTCCCGTGACGCTGGAGTATTCGCTGGATGATGCCGGACGCGGGCATCGCGATCGGGCGTTGGCCGATATCTTGTGTCGCCTGACAGGCGCGGAGGATGCCTGCATCGTCAATAACAATGCCGCGGCGGTGCTTCTGATGCTGGCGGCTACGGGCAGCGGCAAAGAAGTGGTGGTCTCCCGGGGCGAGCTGGTGGAAATCGGCGGCGCGTTTCGTATTCCGGATGTCATGCGCCAGGCGGGCTGTTTTCTGCATGAAGTCGGCACCACCAATCGCACGCATGTTAAAGATTATCGCGAGGCGGTGAACGACAATACCGCGTTGTTGATGAAGGTGCACACCAGCAACTATCACATTGAAGGCTTTACCAAAACGGTAGACGAAACTGAGCTGGTGGCGCTGGGTGATGAGCTGAATGTCCCGGTGATTGCGGATTTGGGTAGCGGCTCGCTGGTGGATTTACGTCTCTATGGTTTGCCAAAAGAGCCCATGCCGCAGGAACTGATTGCGGCCGGAGTGAGCCTGGTGAGTTTTTCTGGCGATAAACTGCTTGGCGGTCCGCAGGCTGGCATTATCGTAGGAAAAAAAGCGCTGATTGAAAAGTTGCAGCGCCACCCCCTCAAGCGGGCGTTACGGGCAGATAAAATGACCCTGGCGGCACTGGAAGCGACGCTACGTCTGTATCTGCACCCGGAAAAGTTGCGGGACAATTTACCGACCCTGCGTTTACTCACTCGCAATCCGGGCGAGATTCGCCAGCAAGCGTTGCGGCTTGCCGGGGTGCTGGCCGACCATTACGATGCGTTTGACCTGAGTGTAGAGGATTGTTTCTCGCAAATCGGCAGTGGTTCCCTGCCGATGGACAGGCTACCCAGCGCCGCGTTGACTTTTACCCCGCGTGACGGCAGCGGGCGTCGTCTGGAAGCGCTCGCGGCAACATGGCGTAACTTGCCAGAGCCGGTGCTGGGGCGGATCGCTGATGGCCGCTTATGGCTCGATTTACGCTGTCTTGAGAATGAACCCCGATTTCTGGAGATGTTGTTGAAATGATTATTGCCACCGCCGGGCATGTCGACCACGGCAAAACGACATTATTGCAGGCGATTACCGGCGTGAATGCTGACCGTTTGCCGGAAGAGAAAGCGCGCGGTATGACCATTGATCTTGGCTATGCTTACTGGCCGCAGCCGGATGGCCGCGTGCCGGGCTTCATTGATGTGCCGGGACACGAGAAATTTCTCTCCAATATGCTGGCAGGCGTAGGCGGTATTGACCATGCGCTGCTGGTGGTGGCCTGTGATGATGGGGTGATGGCGCAGACCCGCGAGCATCTGGCTATTTTGCAACTGACCGGCAACCCGGCGCTGACCGTCGCGCTGACCAAAGCCGACAGAGTGGATGCGGCGCGTATTGATGCGGTACGGCAGGAAGTGCTGGCGACGTTAAATGACTTTGGCTGGGAAGAAGCGGCGCTCTTTGTGACGGCGGCAACCGAAGCGCGCGGCATTGACGAACTGCGCGCGCATCTGCTGCAACTGCCTGCGCGCGCGCATCCGCAGCATCAACGTTTTCGTCTGGCGCTCGACCGGGCGTTTACGGTCAAAGGGGCGGGGCTGGTGGTCACCGGAACCGCGCTGTCGGGGGAAGTGCGCGTGGGCGATACGCTATGGTTGACCGGGGTAAATAAGCCGATGCGTGTTCGTGGTCTGCATGCGCAGAATCAACAGGCCGACAGGGCGCATGCCGGGCAACGCATAGCCCTGAATATCGCCGGCGATGCGGAAAAAGACGATGTGACCCGTGGGGACTGGCTGCTTTCCGTCACGCCACCCGAACCTTCGGAGCGCGTCATTGTGGCGCTGCAAACCCATACGCCGTTGACGCAGTGGCAACCGTTGCATATTCACCATGCCGCGAGCCATATCACCGGGCGCGTATCGCTGCTGGATAACAACCTGGCGGAGCTGGTGCTCGATACGCCGTTATGGCTGGCAGATAACGACAGGCTGGTGCTGCGCGACATTTCCGCGCGTGAAACGCTGGCGGGCGCCCGTGTGATAGCGTTGCGCCCACCGCGTCGCGGCAAGCGCAAACCGGAGTATCAGCAGTGGATTGGCGCGCTGGCGGTCGCGGAAAGCGATGCGCAGGCACTGTCCGTGCATCTTCAACGTGGGGCGGTGAACCTTCCGGCATTTGCCTGGGCGCGGCAGTTGAGCGAGGCCGGGCTTGAGGCATTGCTGAAAGAACCGGGCTTTATCCGTGCGGGAGATAATCTGCTCAGTGCGCCCGTGGCCGCAGGCTGGCAGCGTAAATTGCTTGCGACGCTTGCGCAGTATCACGATCAGCATGCGGATGAACCCGGACCTGGCCGCGAGCGTTTACGCCGTATGGCGCTGCCGATGGAAGATGAAGCGCTGGTGCTGACGCTGATTGAACAGATGCGCGCCAGCGGTGAGATCCACAGTCATCACGGCTGGCTGCATCTGCCGGATCACAAAGCGGGCTTTACCGATGAACAGGCCGCCATCTGGCAACGTGCCGAGCCGCTGTTTGGTGATGAACCCTGGTGGGTACGTGATCTAGCGCGCGAAACGGGCGCGGATGAGCAGGTGATGCGCAGTGTGTTGCGCCAGGCGGCACAACAAGGGCTGATAACGGCGATCGTCAAAGATCGTTATTACCGCAACGATCGGATTGTCGCGTTCGCCAGTATGATCCGCGACCGCGATCCGATTCACGGTTCTACCAGCGCTGCAGATTTCCGCGACACCCTCAACGTTGGGCGCAAGCTCGCTATTCAGATTCTGGAGTACTTTGACCGCATCGGTTTCACCCGCCGTCGCGGCAATGACCATATCTTGCGCGATAAAGCGTTGTTTACGAAATAGCCTGGTTCCCCGGTGGCGCTGCGCTTACCGGGGCTACGTGGTGTAGCCCGGATAAGGCGTTTGCGCCGCCATCCGGGAGCAGCAGCAGATCACAAAACCCGCCACCGCCTTAACCTTCCTGGCTTTTTTTGCGCACCTCTTCCCAGACCTACATCCCTTCCTGATGACCGACATTGTTCTCTGCGCTAGTGTGATCCTTGTGCCTGCGTTCGTGTGTATGGTGTGTATAATCAAAAGCGGGAGCAAGGATTGTGACCAGCGCAGAAGTGATGGTTACCTTGAGAAAGCAGGGATGGGTCCATATCCGAACAAAGGGAAGCCACCCTCAGTTCAGCCATCCCCAACGAACTGGGCTGGTGACGGTTCCTCATCCACGAAAAGACATAAACCAGGTACGCTGGCGCAAATCTGGCGTCAGGCGGGTATTAAACCATAACGCAGGAGCCAGACATGTTTTATCCGGCCTACATTCATGCTGATGCCGACGGCAGTGCCAGCGGTTTTTTCCCGGATGTTCCCGGGTGCTATTTTGCGGGTGACACGCTGAATGACGCATTTCGGGATGCACAAAGTGTATTGATGGCCCATTTTGAGACGCTCTGTGAAAGGGGGGAGGCGTTACCCGGCGCGCGTGGGGTGGAACATCATCTTGAGGCGCAGCCTGACGATTTCACCGACGGGCAGTGGCTGCTGGTGGACATCAACATGAACCAGTTTGATGGTCGCGCTGAGCGCATAAATATTACGCTGCCCCGCCGGTTACTGACTAAAATTGATACGTTTGTTCGCGACCATCCCCAGTTCAGTAATCGAAGTGCCTTCTTAGCCGAAGCGGCGCGTCGGGCATTAACGCGCGAGCAAATATGACCCGTTGCCCGTAGTCTGCTAGCATAGCGGCCTGCAACTACTCAGAGATAACACCGTGACCGCCTTTTCAACCTTAAATGCTTTGCCCGCTGAACTCCTCGCCAACCTTGATGAGCTGGGTTATCACTCCATGACCCCGGTCCAGGCGGCGGCATTGCCGGCGATCCTTGAAGGCAAAGACGTGCGCGTACAGGCGCAGACCGGCAGCGGCAAAACCGCCGCCTTTGGCTTAGGCTTGCTGCAGCACATTGATGCCAGCCAGTTTGTGACCCAATCTCTGGTGCTTTGCCCGACGCGCGAGCTGGCCGATCAGGTCGCCAAAGAGCTTCGTCGTCTGGCGCGTTATCTGCCCAATATTAAGATTCTGACTTTATGCGGCGGCGTGCCGTTTGGCGCACAGCGCGATTCGCTCCAGCATGCGCCGCATATCATCGTCGCCACGCCAGGCCGTCTTCTGGATCATCTGGAAAAAGCCACCGTCAGCCTGGACGCCCTGAAAACGCTGGTGCTGGACGAAGCCGATCGCATGCTCGATATGGGCTTTAGCGACGCCATCGACGCGATTTTGCGCCATGCGCCGGAACGTCGTCAGACGCTGCTCTTTTCCGCCACCTGGCCTGCGGCGATTGCGGCAATCAGCACCCGCTTCCAGCGCGACCCGCAGACCATCGAAATCGACGCGGTCGACGCCTTACCGGCGGTGGAACAGCACTTCTACGAAGTCTCGCGCCGGGAAAAAATTCCGTTGCTGTTGAGTTTGTTAAGCAAACATCAGCCGGCCTCCTGCGTGGTGTTCTGTAACACTAAAAAAGATTGCCAGGAAGTGTGCGATGCCCTGAATGAACGTAACCAGAGCGCGCTGGCGCTGCATGGCGATATGGAACAACGCGACCGCGACCAGACGCTGGTACGCTTTGCCAACGGCAGCAGCCGTGTGCTGGTGGCTACCGACGTCGCCGCGCGCGGGCTGGATATCAAAGCGCTGGAAATGGTGATCAACTACGAACTCTCCTGGGACCCGGAAGTGCACGTACACCGTATTGGCCGTACCGCGCGTGCCGGGCAGAGCGGCATGGCGCTGAGTCTGTGCGCACCTGAAGAAGCCCAGCGTGCGGCGATTCTCGGTGAGATGCTGGCGATTTCGCTCGACTGGCAATCCCCGGTTATCAGCAACAACATCAAGCCGCTGGAAGCCGACATGGCGACGCTGTGTATTGATGGCGGGAAGAAAGCCAAAATGCGCCCGGGCGATATTCTGGGCGCCCTGACCGGTGATATTGGGCTGGATGGCGCAGATATCGGCAAGATCGATATGCACCCGATGCATGCCTATGTTGCGGTGCGTCAGTCCGTAGCAAAACAGGCCTGGAAGCAGCTCCAGCAAGGCAAAATCAAAGGCAAAGCCTGCCGGGTGCGTCTGCTTAAATAAAACCCGGCATCCCCGGTAGCGGGGCGACAACATGGCGGTAGCCCGGATAAGCACAGCGCATCCGGGACATCCCAACCCCTGTCGCTTCGCCTTACCTTTCCTCGTTAACCCAAATCCGCATCTCCCCTTCGCCACGGTTCGCCCAGGAGAACCACGGAATAAAGGTCAGCGTCTGTGCCTGGCGTTCGCCGGGCGTTTTGTCATACCGCCACAGCGCCTGCTGCCCGGCATCCGCCGCCGTTTGTTTATAGCCCTGTGCCTGAATCAGCATTTTATGGGCGAAAATCCCCTTGCCCTCAAAAACGGTGAATGCCGCCTGCGGTGAGAGCCACAGGTTATGCAGCTCTTCCCCATTGTCCGCCTGCTCCAGGCAGTAGACCAGCGGCCCGCGCTGAATCGCCACTTTGCCCGCCACATGGCGCAGCAGCGGATTGCCATACACCCGACGTACCGGCATCGGCAGGGTGAGCGTCAGGGTATCCCCCTCCTGCCAGCGACGCTGAATGTGCAAATAACCTTTGCGGATGTCTTTCACGACGTCCACACCGTTCAGTGAAACCTGCGGATTATCGCACCAGTCCGGCAGACGCAGGGCCAGCGTGTGGTCAATCGGTTGCGGCGAATCGATGGTAATGGTGACCTGCTCCTGCCACGGATAGTTACCGCTTACCCGCAGCCGCAGCGCCTGGTCGCCCACCGGGATCTCCACGCTGTTACCAATGTAGAGATTGATATAGAGCGCATCCTCGCGCGGCGTGTAGAGATAATGGCCGAGCGAGGTGAGCACGCGGGCAATATTCGGCGGACAGCAGGCACAGCCAAACCAGCGCTGACGAACGGGCTTCACGTGGTCATAGATATGATTGAATTTTAGCGATTTTGGGTGTACTTCCAGTGGGTTAACGTAGAAGAAATGCTTCCCATCCAGCGCCATCCCGCCGAGCACCGTATTGTAAAGCGCACGCTCCATCACATCGGCGTACTGACTGTCGGCCTCCATCTCCAGCATTCGGCGGGCGAACATCATCAGCCCAATCGAGGCGCAGCTTTCGGCATACACCGTGTCGTTGGGCAGGTCGTAATCACTGCTGAACGCCTCGCCGCTGCTCTGCGAGCCGATGCCGCCGGTGATATATAACTGGCGCTGCGCCATATTGTTCCACAGACGCAGGCAATCCTGACGCTTGCCTTCATCCTGGCTTAAGCGCGCCAGATGGGCCACACCGGTCATCAGGTAGACGAAGCGTACCGCGTGGCCGATGGCGGTCTGCTGTTCGGCCAGCGGCTGATGCGCCTGGCTGTAAGCTTTGTCTTTGACCATCCAGGCCGGGCCATAGGTGTTCCAGTAAGAGGTTTTGCCGCGCTTTTCATACTCTGCATCGTAAAAATGCGGCCGGGTGCCGCGCTGTTCGACAAAGTAGTTCACCAACGCCATATAGCGCGGCTCCTGCGTCACTTCGTACAGGCGCATCAACGCCAGCTCGATTTCCGGGTGGCCGGGGTAGCCGTGCAACTGCTGTTCGCCGGGTCCAAACACCGTATCGATATGATCTGCCAGGCGGCAGACGACATCGAGCAGGCGGCGCTTGCCGGTACCCTGGAAGTACGCCACGCCCGCTTCAATCATGTGCCCGGCGCAATAGAGCTCATGGCATTCGGCCAGGTTAGTCCAGCGATCCTGCGGTGCTTTGACCGTGAAATAGGTATTGAGGTAGCCGTCGTCACATTGGGCCGCGGCGACCAGTTCGATCACCTCATCGGCGGTCTTCTCCAGTTCCGCATCCGGCTTCTGGCAGAGCGACCATGCCACCGCTTCCAGCCATTTGGCGACGTCGCTGTCCTGAAAGACCATGCCGTAAAACTCGCCCTCCTGCAGCCCGGCGGCGATAAGAAAGTTTTCAATCGCATGGCTGGGGTCGGCTTCGGCGATACGATCATTCAGCGCGTCCCACTGGTAGGGAATGACAACCTCGCGCACCAGTTGTTGGTACTGGCCGAGAAACGCATCGCTGACTTTCAGTTTGTGCAGATCGACTTCCATTACAGACTCCTTAAGACTGAACATGACGCTGGCGCAGATCGGTAGCAATACGCGCCATCATGGGATTGTTGAGCTTGCAGACGCGGATGGTGAACGCCAGCAGCAAATGGAACAGGGCGGGCAGCAGTGTCTCCATTGCAGTGATGCCTTGTAACGAGGCCGGGGTCTGATTTCCTGCGCCTGGCTGGTAGGCGACGAAAATAAACACCAGGCTGATGATGACGGCGCTGGAGGCCCACGCGAGCTTGATGCAGAAGAGGTTAAAGGCGAAGTTCATGCCGGATGAACGCACGCCGGTCTTCCACTCGCCGTAATCATCGGCGAAAGCCATCAGTGAGAAGTGCAGCGGCAGGGTAAAGCCGAGGATGACGCCGTTGCCCAGAATCACCGCCAGCCACAGGGTTTGCCAGGCCGGGCCGGTGGGCAGGAACCACATCATCACTGACAGCGCGGCCAGCACCAGGTTGGTGGAGTAATAGAGTTTCACCGTGTCCAGGCGTTTCGACAGCGGGTTCACCAGCACCGAGCCGAGAATCGAGGCAAAGGTCACCATGGTGAAAAACAGCGAGGTATAACCAGTGCTGCCCTGCAGTACATAGGTGATAAAGTACATGTAGCCGCCGCCGCGAATATTGAACACATTGATCAGCAGGAATGACATCAGCAGCATCAGTAACAACTGGTCGTTTTTGCGCAGCCCCGCCATGTGTTCACGCAGGGTGAATTTGCCCATCGTTGACAGCGGCACCCGTTCGCGCACCCAGAAGAAACAACACAGGAACATCACCACGGCAATCGCGCACAGTACGCCGACACCGAGTTGGTAACCCTGCGCGGCATTGCCTTTACCCAGCGTGGAGACCAGCCACGGCAAGCCGACAGAGACCAGAAAGCCCGCCACGCCGCACAGCACAAAACGCCAGGACTGACAGGAGATCACTTCGCTGTGACGTGTGGTCATCGTATTGATAAGCGCGCAATAGGGCACGTTGATGGCGGTATAACCGACGGAAAGTAAAAGATAAGTGCCAAACGCCCAGGCAATTTTCACGTTCATACTGGCATCGGGTACGGTGAAGGTCAGTACGCCGATAATGCCGACAGGCAGGGCAATCCACAGTTGCCAGGGGCGAAAGCGACCCCAGCGGCTTTGGGTGCGGTCGGCAATGATCCCCATTACCGGATCAGAGATGGCGTCAAAAACACGTAAGGCCATAAACAGCGTACCGACCAGCGCCGGGGTTAAGCCAAAAATATCGGTATAAAAAAAGGTCAGAAAATTCATGATCAAGCAGGTTATTACCGTTCCGCCTGCATCGCCCAACCCATAGCCTATTTTTTCACGTACGGATAATTTATCGTCCAGCGCCTTTTGCACTGAATCGGTATTGGAAATTAATGTTGAAGTCATGGAAAACGCCTCACGGATATTCCAAAAGTAACCCGCTTATTTGCAGATTTTGTTTTGTAGTTTGCAAAGTACGTTATTTATTTTGCATTGAATTCACCACACAACAAGGGAAGGGAAAAGTACAAAAAGGTGACGATTCCGACCTGATGCGCAAAGTGTGATTTTGATCCGGAACAAGGCTTATATTTCGTTAATAATCAAAAACAAAATGCAGTGTTATTGTTCATATGTAGCGAGAATTGACATATTTATGCTTCAATTATCCATAACATTTCCGCTCCGTGTACAAAATGGCGGCTTATTTATCTCTCGCGGCGTGGGGAGCCATCCATCACGTACTCTGCATTCCTGGGAGGTGATTTTCGTCGAAAAGGGGACATTAGCGATCCGCGAAGAAGATAAACTCTTTACGGTTAATGCCGGCGAAACGCTTTTACTCTGGCCGCAGCGACGACACGTTGGTGTGGGGGAATTTCCGGCAGATCTTAAATTTTACTGGCTGCATTTTGAATTAACGGCGGCGGCGGAAAAAACAGGACAAAACAGTGTGCTTATGTTGCCACAACATACTGCATTAAATGATCCGCAATATATGACAGCGTTATTTCGCCAGTTTTTACATGAGCAGGAAAATGTCCATCGCAGCGTGGCGATGGAATGTATTTTACTGCTGATTTTGCAACAAATATCGGCCTCGGCGCAAAGTGAGCGCGCCGTGGATAATCCGGGAATGGCGCTCGCCTGGAAAGCCCGGCAGATGATTGGCACGCAGTTTCATCTGCCGATTTCAGCCTCGACGCTGGCGAAGGAGCTGCACTGTAACGCCGACTACCTGGGCCGGGTGTACCGGCGCGCTTTTCGCCTGACGTTGACCGAAGCCATTCATCGCCAGCGGGTGCGGGCGGCCGAAAAATTGCTGATCAGCGATTCGTTGTCGTTGAAAGAGGTGGCGGGGCAGTGCGGGTTCCACGATGTGGGCTATTTCCGGCAGGTATTTCGCAAACACACCGGACTGACGCCCGCAGCCTGGAAGCGGCGGTATTGCAAGGAGCATATTAATTCGGGGTGAGTGTGCGGAACCGTGCGGTCTGATGCCCTCACCCCGGCCCTCTCCCACGGGGAGAGGGAGAAAATCCGTCCTCCTCGTCTTTTAGAGAGAGGGAGAAAACGTAATATCGCGCTCAATGGGTTCCCTCTCCCGTGGGGAGAGGGAGAAAACCCGTCCTCCTCGTCTTTTAGAGAGAGGGAGAAAACGTAATATCGCGCTCAATGGGTTCCCTCTCCCGTGGGGAGAGGGAGAAAATCCGTCCTCCTCGTCTTTTAGAGAGAGGGAGAAAACGTAATATCGCGCTCAATGAGTTCCCTCTCCCGTGGGGAGAGGGTTAGGGTGAGGGCCCCAGACCGCAGAGGACTACTGCCCGTAATAGGCATTCGCCCCGTGCTTACGCAGATAGTGCTTATCCAGCAGTTCAGACTGCATATCCGGCAGCTGTGGTGCCAGTTGGCGGGAGAACAGGCCCATATAGGCGCACTCTTCCAGCACCACTGCATTATGCACCGCGTCATGTGCGTTTTTGCCCCACGCAAACGGACCGTGGGAGTGCACCAGCACGGCCGGAACCTGCATTGGGTTCAGGTTGCGCGCTTCAAACGTCTTGATGATCACTTCCCCGGTTTCGTACTCATACTCGCCGTTGATTTCCTCGGTCGTCATCAGACGCGTGCACGGAATGGTGCCGTAGAAGTAGTCCGCGTGCGTCGTGCCCCAGGCAGGCAGATCCAGCCCCGCCTGCGACCAGATCGTCGCGTGGCGGGAGTGGGTATGCACAATGCCGCCAATTTCCGGGAAGCGACGATACAGCGCCAGGTGCGTTGGCGTATCAGAAGAGGGCTTTTTGCTGCCGTCCACGACCTTGCCGCTGGCGATATCCACCACCACCATGTCGTCGGCTTTCATCACCTCGTACTCCACGCCCGAGGGTTTAATCACCATCAGTTTGCGGCTTTCATCGACTGCGCTGACATTACCCCAGGTAAAGGTGACAAGCCCGTGGGCGGGTAGCGCCAGATTGGCCGCCAGCACCTCGGCTTTCAGTTGCTCTAACATATGAATCCTCCTTCCTGCATACGGGCTTCAATCCAGCGACGGGCCTGGATGATCTCCAGCACCGGCTCTTTGGCTTTTTCGGTCCACATCTCAATCAGAAATGCGCCGCGATAATTCAGGCTCTGCAATGTGCTGAATACGTTGACGAAATCCACACAGCCTTCGCCAAACGGCACGTCGCGGAACTGGCCGGGGCTGGTTTCGGTGACGGGTTGCGTGTCTTTCAGGTGGATGGCAGCGATACGGTCGATGCCGAGCGCCAGCTCTGCCGGTACGTCGTTACCCCACGCGCTGAGGTTGCCCACGTCCGGATAGACGGTGAACCACGGCGAGGCGAGCATCTCGTCCCATTTTTTCCATTTGGTAATGGAGTTCATAAACGCGGTATCCATGATCTCCACCGCCAGCATCACCTGCGCCCCTGCCGCCTGCTCAACGGCCCATGCCAGCCCTTCGGCGAAACGCTGCTGAGTGCCTGCGTCATGCTCTTCGTAATAGACGTCGTAACCCGCAAGCTGAATAGTGCGGATACCTAAATCGCGTGCCAGTTTGATGGCTTTGATCATGATGTCGCGGGCGCGTTCACGCACGGCTTCATCGCGGCTGCCGAACGGGAAACGGCGATGGGCGGAAAGACACATCGATGGAATCGATACATTGGTTTCCAGCATCGCTTCCACTAACGAGGCGCGCTGGGCAGTGGTCCATTCGAGTCGCGAGAGTCGCTCGTCGGTTTCGTCGACGGACATTTCCACGAAGTCGAATCCGCAGCTTTTAGCCAGAACCAGACGCTCCGGCCAGGATAAGTCTTTCGGTAACGCTTTTTCATAAATACCTAACGGATGGTTGCGCATGGTTACGCTCCCCAGATGTCGCGAATGCGGGCGTGGAATTCTTCGGCGACCTGCTGCGGATTCGCCGCGCCAGACAGCGCGCGTCCGGCAATGAACGCCTTCACATTGATCTCTTTAAACAACGGCAAATCGGCAGGGGTGATGCCGCCGGTGACGGAAAGTTCCAGACCGATGTCGGACAGCGCTTTCATGCGCGCCAGGTCCGCTTCGCCCCACTGCTGGCCGCTCGCCTGGGCGTCACGACCACGGTGGTAAATCGCCTGACGCACGCCGGTGTTGTACCAGTCGCGGGCATCATCGAAAGTCCAGTTACCAAACAGCTCAATCTGGATTTCGCCCCCGCGCGCGGCGGCGACGGCATGGCCTTTTTCGATGGTGGCGAGCGGGGCAGCGCAGATGATGGTCATCCAGTTTGCACCCGCTTCCAGCGCTTGCCGGGCAAGCGTTTCACCGGCATCGGCCACTTTCCAGTCGGCAACGATGGTTTTCTCCGGACACTGGGCGCGTAAAGCACGCACGGCGTGCAGCCCTTCGCTGAGGCAGAGAATGGTGCCCGCTTCCACGATGTCGACGTGGTCTTTTAACAACGCCACGTCACGCTGGGCGGCGGCAAGATCGGTGTGGTCGAGCGCCAGCTGCAGTAATGGTCGGCTCATAAAGAGTGCTCCTTAATACGGGCGTGAAAGCCCTGAAGTGCTTCAATTAAAATCTGGTAACGGTGGTATTTGCGCTGGTAGGCGGCATGGGCGTTCATGTCCGGCGTCAGGGTATGCATCGCGTAATTAAGCGTCTGCTGGGCATCGCTAAAGTTCTGATAGATGCCGGTGCCGACCAGCGCGGCGATGGCTGCGCCAAAACAGCCGGTCTCTTCCACCTGCGGGAGTTCAACGGGCAGGCCGCTGACATCCGCCAGCATCTGCATCCACACCCTGGAATGGGCGGGGCCGCCGGTGACACGCAGGGCGCGCACGTCGGTAAAACGCTCACGCATGCGGTTGAGGTGCGTCATATGGCTGAACACCACCCCTTCGTAGACCGCCTGTAATAAATGCGCGCGGGTGTGCAGCGCCTGTATGCCATAAAAGCCGCTGGTCATGTCGAGCCCGGCGTTGCTGCCATACAGGAAAGGTAAGAAGAAGACGTCACTACCCGCTTTCGGCAGGCTGTCGACGAGTTTGTTGATCTCGTCAAAGCTGATGTCGCCCCACTGGGTGGTTAGCCATTCCAGATTGCCGGAAGAGGTGGGGCTGGCTTCGTGCACAATGTACTGGCCGTCATTGACATAGCGGCCATACACATAAGGGTGTGCTTCGTTGTCGCGCAGCCCTTTGGCGATACCGCTGGTCACCGCCCAGGTGCCCATCACGGCATTGAGCGTGTATTCGTCTTCCAGACCGGCGCAAATCGCGGTGGAAACCACATCAAACAGACCGCCCACAACGGGAGTTCCCGCTGCGAGACCGGTAATGGCGGCTGCCTGAGCGGTGATTTCCCCGCTGATCTCGGCTGAACCCACAATCGGCGGCAACGCGGGGTCTATCTCGCTAATGCCCAGCCATTGCGTCAGGCAGGGGTCATACTGCCCGGTGGTCATATGGTAGAGATTCGATTCGGAAATATTGCTCTCTTCGCACCCTTTCACGCCGGTCAAACACCAGCGCAGGTAATCGTGGCCCATCATCACGCAGCCGATTTGTGCGTAACGTTGCGGCTCATTTTCTTTTACCCAGCGCAGCAGCGAGGCCGGGTGCCCGGTCCACAGGGTCTGGCGCGTTAACGGGTAGAGTTTTTGCGGAATGCCATCCTGCTGCCAGCGCTTGACGATTTCCATGGCGCGGCGGTCAGAAGAGAGGATCGCGCTACCCAGAGGCTGGTCATTTTTATCGAGCAAAAATAATCCCTTGCCCTGAGCGGAAATGCCGACGCCCTGAATGTTTTCACCGCCAACGCCGGTCCGTTGCAACAGGCGGGAGATGGTCGCTGCACAGTGCTGCCACAGTTCCGCCATGTCGCGCTCCGCCCAGCCGGGTTGCGGGCTGAGGGTGCGCACGGACTGGCGCTCAATGGCAAATTCTTTACCCTGGCTGTTATACAGTCCTGCTTTCAGATAAGTACCGCCACAATCGATACCCAGCCAGAAGGTCTCTTTTTCACTCATCTTTTTATCCTGGTGTACGCCCTCTCCGCGTGGGAGAGGGCAGGGGTGAGGGCATCAGACCGCACCGGGTTTACGCCCTCTCCCTATGTGAGAGGGCAGGGGTGAGGGCATCAGGCCGCACCGGGTTTACTCCCTCTCCCTGTGAGAGAGGGTCAGGGTGAGAGCATCAGACCGCACCGGGTTTACTCCCTCTCCCTGTGAGAGAGGGTCGGGGTGAGAGCATCAGGCCGCACGTTTGGTCGCATTAACCGCACCCACAGACGACGCTTTGGCGTCACACTTCGCAGGCAGCAGCAGCGCCATCAGCGCGGCAATCGCCAGAGACACCGCCAGGCAGTAGACGCCCGCATCTTTGCTGTACATGGTGATCAGTACCCCCACGGCATACGGACCGCAGAAGCCGCCCAGGTTGCCCAGGGCGTTAATCACGCCGCGTGCGCCGCCGGCCATTTCCGCGCTGAACAGACGTGCAGGAATGGTCCAGAACACCCCGGCTGCGGATTGCAGGAAGAAGCCGCAGCCGACCAGGGCGGCATATGACAGCCAGATGCTCTCTTTCAGGGTGACGGAGAGGAACATGCAGGTGGCGAAGCCAATCAGCGGCAGGGAGACGAACAGTTTGCGTTTACCGGTACGGTCGGACAGAGAAGAGAACAGGAACATCCCGGCGATTGCGCCGACATAAGGCAGAATGGCAAGCATCCCAACCTGGCCCATGCTGGTATGGGTCAACTCTTTGAGGATGGTAGGCAGCCACAGGGTATAGCCATAAATCCCGGTCTGATAGAAGAAGTTCAGCGCAATTAATTGCCACATGGTGCGGTCAGATAACACCGCGCCCAGCGAGGCATTGACCACGGTTTTACCCGCAATCGCCCGCTGCTCGGCGGCCAGGGTTTCCACCAGATATTTCTTCTCGGCCTCAGAAATCCAGCGCGCTTCCTGCGGACGGTCATAAACGGTCAGCGCCCACAGCACCAGTACGACCAGTGACAGCAGACCTTCGATGATGAACAGCCAGCGCCAGTCGAGTGCGGTAATAATCCAGCCGGAGAGCGGAGCGGTGATGATCCCGGCAATCGGCACGAACATAATGACGATGGCATTTGCACGACCACGTTCAGCATCCGGGAACCAGTTGCTGATCATGGTGAGCACCACAGGCAGCATGCCGCCTTCCGCCACACCGAGCAGGAAACGCAGTGCCAGCAATTGATATTGGTTGGTGACAATGCCGGTCAGGACAGAGATGACCGCCCAGGCGACCAGTGACCAGCCGATGAATTTTTTCCCGCTGCCGTGTACCGCGATTTTCCCGCCCGGTACCTGCAAAAAAAGGTAACCAAGGAAGAAAATACCGCCAGCCAGACCGGCCATAGTGGCGGAAATACCTAATTCTTTATCCATACCGCCAGGCATGGCAAAGGCGATATTCACGCGGTCCATATAGGAAATAATACACGCGATAAGAATAGGGGGAATAATTCTTAACCAACGTTGGCGCGGAATATCCACAGATGTAGCGTAAGAGGAAGTGTTCATATTAATCTCTCGTTAAAAGTAACTGGCCTTGCGATTAAAGTGACGCTTTATATTTATTGTCTGGATTTGTTTAACGCGTTAATGCCATCGCGTAATATGGCTATGCGATGATTCGCATCAGCATTAGCATCAATTTCCAGTAACTTAATACCGGCAAACTGTAATTTTGCTGTGTCAGCCACATTAAATAATTCTTTAGCACTTTCTACCGTGAGCAGGCTTTCCGGGCAGAAAGGGGCGAAAGGCGTGTGCAGGTCAGTCCATTCACCATACGGCCCTTCGGTGGCGGTGCCGGAGAACATCAGCGCCCCCAGTTTGCCTGCGGCTTTCACCACCTGAGTATGTTCCAGCGGCAGGGCGGTATTACGCCCTTCAATCGCAGAACGCGCCCAGTTAATGCACACATCAATGTTGTAACCGGCGAGGGTTTCCAGCACGTTTGCCAGCGGCAGAAAACCTTTGCGCGGGGCGGGTTTGTTCATGGCATCGCAGTGTTCCAGTACGAGCGAGCATGACCAGTCCCAGCTGGCGATTTCTTTGATGGAGCGGGCAAACGCCTCGGTTGCCTGCGCCACATCAGCGTTACCGCCCAACGGTGCAGCCTGCAGCTCCAGCGAAATCACCTTGTTGGCGAAACGCTGGTTTACTGCATTGATTTTATTCAGCAAATGACGATGGAACTCGACGCATGCCCGACGTTGCTCTTCATCGCTGGAGGCCAGGCCGAAGGCCAGATTGCCGCCGCTGCGACGACGCATGGTCTCCGGGATGGCAGTGACCACAATCTGCCACTCGCCCGGAGTGTGCCGGAACAACCACTCATCGCCGTAGGCATGCAGATTCTCATGGCACGGCTGTTCCAGGCCGCGAATGTGCGGCGTATCTGCGAGTAAACGCCAGAATTCCTTCTCTTCCTGTTCGCTTTTTTGGTGAAACGAAGGCGCACAGGGGTATGCGCCGATAATATAACCGGCGTCATTCGTTTTCATGTTTCGCTCCTCTTATTTATCGGGTATCGATAAATAAACAACGGATTAATTCAGTGCGGAAACCGCAACTTTAACGACTATTTTTCTGATCGCTGTTTCTCTGTGTTTATTACAGGCAGGACGATGGACATCCTGCGGGAAAAATATGGCGTAATTACCCGGCACCATTTCAATCAGTGATTCATTTTCACTGTCGTGGTAGAAAATAATATCGCGCTGCTCAAGCAGTTCTTCGCTCACCACGTTATTGCCAGTATCAATGGCGACACCAATTTGTTCTTCGCCGGAATATAAATATTGAATATCCAGATAACGGCGATGCACTTCCGGGCGCAGCTCATCGTGAGGGCGAGTGGTCAAATCGAGGATCTGCGCGTAAATGGTGCGCCCCTCAATTTCCACCACGCCCGGCTCCAGCTTGCTGAAATCCGTGGTACGCAGGAACGCCAGCGCCTTTTCAATCGCTGCCGGATACCGGCAAGCGTTGGGTTGAGAAATATGTCCATAAATCATGATGATAATCCTTACAGCGACTTGATTTTCGCCCACACGCTGTCGTCAACGGTGATACCGTTGCGGCGGTTTTCTTCCAGCAGACGCGTAAATTCATGGCCCGGCAGACGTACAGGGACATTTTCATCGGCACGTTCGGCGGTCGTGATGTAGTCCATGATGCGTTGCAGCTTGGCATCGCGGGTGGCACCGTCGATCAGTTTGTCCACTTCGATGGCGATAAAGACCTGCGAAATGTTGAACTCGTCGCTGTTGTCTTCGGTGACGGCGGCCACGGAGGAGCCATCGGACAGCAGGGTGGCGATCATATCCAGCACGATGGAGAGGCCCGAGCCTTTCCAGTAACCCATTGGCAGAATGCGGCGGTTTTTTTCAATCGGCGCCGGGTCTTTGGTCAGCTTGCCTTCGTCGTCAAAGCCCCCCTCAACCGGCAGCTGGCGGCCCGCCAGGCGGTTCACTTCCAGCATGCCGTAGGAGAACATCGACATGGACATATCCACCATGGTGATCGGCGTGGACGGAATGGCAACGATCAGCGGGTTGGTCCCGATACGGCACTCTTTCGCACCCCACGGCGGCATAACGGCGATGGAGTTGGTCCAGCAAATGCCGATATAGCCTTTCTCCGCTGCCTGCCAGCCGTAGCTGCCGCCGCGCATCCAGTGGTTAGCGTTACGTACCGCCACCAGGCCGATACCGTGGTCGGAGGCCAGTTCAATCGCGCGGTCCATCATCTTTTTCGCGGTCAGGTTGCCGATGGAACGCTGGGCATCCCACTGTTCAATCGCCCCCAGCGACGTGATGCGTTTTGGCAGCGCATCCGGGATGATGTCGCCGTTTTCCAGTTGCTGGATAAAGCGCGGGAAACGGTTTACGCCGTGTGAATAGACCCCTGACTCGGTGGTGCGGGCAAACATCTCCGCACAGGCATCGGCGGTTTCTGCCGCCACGCCGCGCGCCAGCAGGACACGGTTAAACTCATTTTTAAGGTCAGAAAAACTCAATAACATACGCTTTCTCCATCACATCTTCGTTTTACATAGTGGAATGTCATTCCACTAAACTATGTTGGGTTGTGAAAACGCGCCGGCAGGGCCGGTGCGTTTCGGTATTAATCCTGTTTATCCCTGAATACGGGAGGGGGCGATGGTCACCCGGTAAAGCGATGTGGTCGCGGTAATAAACAGCGTATTTCCGTCAGGCCCGCCAAACGTGCAATTAGAGACCCGCTCAGGGACCGGAATAGTTTCCAGCAACGTCCCCTGCGGCGAGAAAATCAAAACGCCGGTCTCGCAACTGCAGAAAATATTCCCCGCCGGGTCAACGCAAAAGCCGTCCGGAATACCCGGCGCGACCTGGGTGACCACGTGAGAAAATACCGCGCTATCGCCATCGAGACGGTAAGCGCGAATTTCCCGGCGACCCTGCGTGGGGAAATCGATAATCGACATATCCGCCACATACAGCCATTTATCATCCGGCGAGAAGGCCAGCCCGTTGGGGCGCTGGGTATCGCTGATGACGATCGTCGCCCGGTTGCCTGCCTCATCAAAACGGTAGACGTAGCAGCCGATCACCTGGCTTGCCGCGCGATAGCCCTCTGCGTCACCGACGATGCCGTAGGGCGGGTCGGTGAACCAAATCGACCCGTCCTGGCGCACTGCGATATCGTTAGGCGAGTTGAAGCGCAGCCCGTCGATTTTATCCACCAGCAGGGTGTGATTGCCCTGCTTATCCGTCCGGCTGATACCGCGTCGACCGTGTTCACAGGTCAACAAACGCCCTTCATTATCCAGCGCGTTGCCGTTGGCAAAGTGGGACTCGGCGCGAAACACGCTGACACCGCTTTGCGCATTCCAGCGGTACATCTTGTTGCCCTTCACATCGCTGAAAATCACGCTCTGCTGTTCTGCCAGCCAGACCGGGCCTTCCGCCCAGATGGCCGGAGAACAGAGGCGTTCAAAACTGCTCGCGACGGCTAACATCTCACTTCACTCCCCAGATAGCTTTGTAGTGATCGCGATACTGATTGCCGGGGTCGAATTCGTTGTTCTGACCGCCATCGGCGCTGATGTTCTCTTTGGTGACCAGGTGCGCCGGAGTGACGTAGCCAGACGGTTGTTTGCCGGCGAAGGCACGGTTGAATTCATCCAGTAACTGCCAGCCGTGTAGTTTCAGCGGCTCCGGCACGGTCGCGACTTGTGCCTTGCCGTCGCGTACGCGCTGGTAGGCGGTGACGGAACCATCGCCTGCCGAGATGTTGTATGGCGGTTTGCCATCCGTGCCTTTACCCGCGGTTTGCAGGGCCGGGGCCATAAAATCAAAATACAGGTCGTTGATGGCCAGTGAGTATTCGAACTTATCGCCATATTTTTGCATCAGGCTGTAGGTCATGCCCGGCATGCGGTTAGAGGTGTCGGCAAGCGGGGTATCGATAAATTCCACCACCTGGCAGCCGCTGCACTGCTCAATCACTTTCTTCATCGCGTTGGCTTTATCCAGGGCGATTTGGTAGAGCGAGTCGGTGAAAATCAGCACCTTAGCGGTACCGTTGGATTTCGCGACGGCGTAGAGCGCCGCCATGCGTGACACTTCGTTAGAGTCCGAGGTCACGTTGTAGAAAATGTTGTAGGCCGGCACCGGGCCCGGTGTCGGGACGGCGTGCCATGCGGTCAGCACGATGCCCTCTTTCACCGCTTTTTTCAGCGGGATTTTGGCGACGTTTGGGTTCCAGCCACCAATCACAATACCGTCCGGTTTGCGGGCAATTGCCTGGTTCAGCGCCGCCAGTTGGTCTTTCACCGAACCCGCGCCATCCAGCACGTCGAGTTGCCAGCCCGCGATTTTCGCCGCTTCTTCCAGCCCCTCTTTCACCCCCAGCACGCCGCCGTTTTTCATGTCTGACGCGATGAAGATAATCTTTTTGTTCGGCTGTAACGCCGGGCCCTGCGTTGGGCCATCCCACACAGTGACAGGCGCGGTCGCTTTGGCAATGGCTGCCTGTGCCTGCTGAACATAGCTGTCATCGGCCAGGGCGAAACCGCTTGCCATCATCAACCCGGCAGCCAGACAGCATTGAACTATTTTGTTATACATTTTCAGTTCCTTACGCGAGAGTCATTGGGTAACAGAGGAGCCCGGTGCGGTCGTTTGAGCACGCTGCACCAGTTTTTTATTTAATGCCCGGCGGCGCTGTGCATAACCGGCCAGGGTAATCGACAACAGGAGCGTCGCACCGTTGAACAGCGGTTCGACCCAGAAGGCGCCGCCGAACTGCTGAATCCCGGCGATACCAATCGCCAGTACCGCAATCCCGACCACCGTGCCCCAAACGTTCACGCGCCCCGGACGAATAGTGGTACTGCCAAGGAACGCCCCCACAAGGGCAGGCAGAAGATAGTCCATACCGACGCTGGCCTGGCCGACGCCCTGCTCGGCGGCAATGATCACTCCGGTAAACCCGGTTAAGGTGCTGGAGGCGATAAACGCGCCGATGGTGTAACGGTTAACGGCGATCCCGTTGAGCGCGGCCGCGACCGGGTTACCGCCCACTGCGTACATACAGCGACCAATCGGGGTGTGTTCGGTGATGATCCACAGCACCACGGCGGCAAACAGGACATAAAAAGCCACCACCGGAATGCCAAACAGGTCTGAGTGGTGCAGGGCAATAAAGGCGTCCGGTAAATCGCCGACAATCTGCCGTCCGCCGGAGTGCCAGAGTGCGATGGCGTAGAGCACGGTGCCGGAACCGAGTGTGGCCACGAAGCTGTCGATGTCGGCCAGCGCCACCAGAATGCCGTTCAGCAGGCCATACAACGCGGAGAGCACCAGCACGATCGCCACGGCCACCGGCCAGGAAAAGCCATATTCCACCTGCAACGTGATGGCGAGGATGTGCCAGAGCACGATGCCAAAGCCGACGTTAAGGTCGATTTTCCCGACGATCATCGGGATGGTTGCCGCCAGCGCCAGCAGAGCTATTTTCGATTTACTGTCGAGAATGGCCTGTAAGGTCAGCAGTGAAGCGAATGAAGGTGTCGTCAGCGAAAAAACGATAACCAGCACCACGCAGATCACGGGCAGACCGTAACGGGTGGTTAATTGTCCAAGCCAGGCGGCGGCGCCATGTTCATGAAGCGATACGCGTGATTCCAGGGCCGTCGATTTCATTGATGTTTTAGCCATAACTAACGCACTCCGACTTAATGTAGTGTGCCGCTGCCGGACGCCAGTTCGAGCAACCTGGCGAACGTGACATCCTGGTTGAGAAGCTCGCCGACAATCTGCCCGCGGTTAAACACCAGCGCCCGGTTGCAGATATGCGCCACCTCTTCCAGGTCATTGGAGATGACCAGAATGGCGACGCCGTTTTGCAGCGCCTGATTGAGCAGGTCATAGATTTCCGCACGCGCGCCCACATCGACGCCCGCGGACGGGTCTTCCAGAATGAGCAGTGGGGCATTCAGTGAAAGCCAGCGCGCCATCACAACCTTTTGTTGGTTACCGCCTGACAGGGCGCTGATTTCAATGTTGATTTGCGCTGGCCGGACATCGAACTGGCGGATTTTCTCCCAGCTCATCGGCGCTTCGCTTTTTTCGTTATAGCGGGACAGTGGGGCGTGACCGTGTTTACACGGGTTCATAAATAAGTTTTCACGCACCATCATGCCCGGAATCAGACTTTCATGAAGGCGATCGCCTGCGACAAAAGAGACGCCCGCAGACATCGCCTCCCCTGGTGTTGTCGCCGTAAACGGCACGCCATTTAATGTTATTTGCCCGCTTTCCTGTGTACGGCAGGCAAACAGCAAACGTCCAATCTCTTCCTGCCCGGCGCCGCGTAGACCGGCGAGCGCCACCATCTCACCGGCACGCAGCTCGAATGAAACGGGTCCGGTATCACCCACTTTGACGTTGTCCATCTTTAACAGCACCGGCGCATCCTTATCGGGTAAGGCCTGGCGCTGGTCGTCACGCAGACTTTCGCCAACAATCAGCTCGACCAGACCACGCAGGGTGTAGTGGTCGATATCACCACCGCCTGCATAGCAACCATCGCGCATGGCGCAAACGGAGTCGGCCATCTCCATCACCTCATCCAGACGGTGGGTGATATAAATCATGCCGACCTGTTTTTCCCGCAGGATGTTCATCACCCGGAACAGGTGGCGAACATCGTCCGCAGGAAGGGAAGCCGTCGGCTCATCGAGCACCAGCACCGAGGCATCTACTGCCACCGCGCGGGCTATTGCCAGCAGGGACTTTTCAGTACGGGAGAGGTCGAACACGCGGTCATCCGGGTCAAGCTGAATGCCGATATCTTCCAGCGCTTTTTGCGCCTGGCGGCGTGTTGCCGCCCAGTCGATCAGCCCAAAGCGACGGGGAAACCCCATCACCAGCGCCATGTTTTCCGCGACAGTCATCCACTCCACCAGACCTAAGTCTTGATGGATAAAGGCGATAGGTTGTTCGTTGCCCTGGCGCAGCGCGGCGGCAGAATCCACAGGTTCACCGCGAAACAGGATTTCGCCGCCGTCGCGGGAATAGACGCCGGCCAGCACCTTAATCAGCGTGGATTTGCCCGCACCGTTCTCCCCCAGCAGTGCCATAACCTTGCCCGGATAGATATCCAGGCTGACGTTGTTGACCGCCACATTTCCCCCAAAGCGCTTAACGATATGGCGCATGGATAACAACGGAGATAACACTGCTGCTTCTGCCATTTAAGGTGACCTCCCACCGAGGGAAAGAGAACGTTGTGCAACCTGTAAATTTCACTATGCGAAATCTGATTTCAAATATAGCGATCATGATTTGACAAATCAATTGCTGGATATATTTTTGAAATGTAATAAAATCAATAAATTACAAAATTTCTGTTCAGATCGTGAAGTGAAACACACTTTGCGCTACCATCAGGTCGCCACAAAAAGGAGGCGGAAGCGATGAACACCAAAGAGAGTGAAAACACGCAGGAGAAAGAGAGGCCGGCAGGAAGCCAGAGCTTGTTTCGCGGTTTGATGTTGATAGAGATACTGAGCAATTACCCGAACGGTTGTCCGCTGGCGCATTTGTCCGAACTGGCGGGGCTGAATAAAAGTACCGTGCACCGATTACTGCAGGGGCTGCAATCCTGCGGCTACGTTACCCCCGCGCCCGCTGCCGGGAGCTACCGCTTAACCACAAAATTTATCGCCGTCGGCCAAAAAGCGCTGACGTCGCTGAATATCATCCACGTTGCCGCGCCGCATCTGGAAGCGCTGAACCTGGCGACCGGGGAAACCATTAACTTCTCCAGCCGCGAAGACGATCACGCCATTCTGATTTACAAACTGGAACCGACGACGGGCATGTTGCGTACGCGCGCCTATATTGGCCAGCATATGCCGCTGTACTGCTCGGCGATGGGGAAAATCTATATGGCCTTCGGACAGCCCGACTATGTAAAAGAGTACTGGGAGACGCATCAGGAGCAGATTCAACCGCTGACGCGTAATACCATTACCGGCCTGCCTGCGATGTATGATGAACTGGCGCAGATCCGTGAAACCAGTATGGCGATGGACCGGGAAGAGAATGAGCTGGGCGTCTCCTGTATTGCCGTACCGGTGTTTGATATTCATCATCGCGTGCCTTACGCCATCTCTATTTCGCTTTCTACATCACGCCTGAAACAGATTGGCGAGAAAAACCTGCTCAAACCGCTGCGCGATACGGCACAGGCTATCTCTAACGAGCTGGGATTTACGCTGCGCGTGTAGGCAGAAGGCCAGATGTGCTCGGGCAAATGAACGATTTACCCGCTTTCACCATCGGGATCAAAGCGAAGACGGTTCGTTCTCTGGCACTCTGAGCGGAATTTTTCTGTATCAGGGGTGTGGAGAATGAACCGTTTTATACTTGCGGATTCGACCAAATGTATCGGCTGTCGTACCTGTGAAGTCGCCTGTGTAGTCTCACACCAGCAGGATCAGGACTGCGCAGCGATCTCCCCGAAAACCTTCAGCGCGCGTATTCGCGTCATAAAAACCGGCACGTTTTCTACGGCGGTCACCTGTCGTCACTGCGAAGATGCCCCTTGTGCCAATGTTTGCCCGTCCGGGGCTATCAGTCGGGTCAATGGCGCGGTGTATGTGGAGCAGGCTTTGTGCATCGGTTGTAAGAGCTGCATGCTGGCCTGCCCGTTCGGCGCCATGCAAGTGACAATGGAAAAGGGCCAGGTAGAAGCGCAAAAATGCGATTTGTGTCTGCACCGCGAAGCCGGACCTGCCTGCGTGGAAGCCTGCCCGACTAACGCGCTATCCTGTGTTGATCCCATCAGGCTGCGACAAAACCGCCTCAACAGTTATTTAGCGTAACACATTGACGTTTCGGGTTAAGAGAGGCAGGCAGGTGAGCCCTCATCAGGAGGGCCGTGTTATCTGTTACGCGTGCTCGCGCCAGGCGATTTCAATTTCCTCGGCGAGGATTTTCACCCCGGCTTCGATTTTTTCCGGGTCTGGCACATAGTTCATGCGCATACACTGGTGCGTATGCGGCCATGGCTTATCAAGTCCCGGGAAGAAATAGTTGCCGGGAACCATTAACACGCCGCGCTTTTTCAGTCGCTGGTACAGCAGCTCGGTGGTGATCGGCAGGTCTTTAAACCACAACCAGAGGAATATCGCTCCTTCCGGCTTGTGAATCAGACAGCGTTCTTCCGGCAGGTAACGACGAATAATCGCGATCGTTTCCTGCACGCGCTGGTAGTAAAACGGCTTAATCACGGTTTCCGACAGGCGCAGCAGATCGTTACGCTTAATCATTTCACACATCATCGCCGGGCCAATACCGCCTGGTGCGAGACTGATAATGCCGTTCATATTTCGGATGGCGGAAATCACTTTGTCGTTGGCGATGATAATACCGCAACGACTTCCCGGCAGGCCCAGCTTCGACAGGCTCATGCAGAGAATAATATTCGGATTCCATAAAGGCCGGGCTTCGCTAAAAATAATGCCCGGGAAGGGGACGCCATAGGCGTTATCAATCACCAGCGGAATGCCGTGCTGATTGGCCAGGGCATCCAGTTTGATCAGCTCTTCATCGGTAATGACGTTCCCGGTTGGGTTGGTCGGGCGTGATACGCAGATCATCCCGGTCTCTTCACCGATATGCAGGTGTTCGAAATCAACATGGTATTTGAACTGGCCGTCCGGCAGCAGTTCGATGTTCGGGCGCGCGGAGACAAACAGATCTTCTTCCAGCCCGGAATCGGCATAGCCAATATACTCAGGCGCTAATGGAAACAGTACTTTACTGGTACTTCCGTCGGCACGGCGGCCAGCAAACAGATTGAATAAGTAGAAAAACGCGCTTTGGCTGCCGTTTGTCAGTGCAATATTTTGTGGTTCAATGTCCCAGCCCAGTTCATCGCGCAGCATGTTTGCCAGCGCCGTCAACAGCTCTGTCTTCCCTTGCGGACCATCGTAGTTACACAGCGCATCAGTCGCTTTACCGTTTTCGACCATTTCTGCCAGCAGGCTATGGAAGTAGTCGGTCATCGCCGGAATTTGCGCCGGATTACCGCCGCCGAGCATGATGGCGCCGGGGGTGCGCAGGCCATCGTTAAGGTCTTCCATCAGGCGGGTGATGCCTGCGTGACGGGTAAATTTGTCGCCGAAAAGTGAAAATGTCATAGCTGATGTTCTGTCGGGCCGATTTTAAAAATGGCTAACCATAGCGCTACATACCCTGCTGTGCAAATCGGATGAGATGGGGTGTGGTGACGTTTTATTTTGTTGATTTATGATTTGGTGGGGTTTTATATTGTTGGGTGAGTCTGTCTGACCGCCGGGTTTGCGGCCTGTCCCGGATGCGGCGTAAACGCCTTGTCCGGGCTACGACTGGCTGGCAATCATTGAGTCTGGTAGCCCCGGTAAGCGCAGCGCCACCGGGGAATGTCGCGGATGCGGCGCAAACGCCTTGTCCGGGCTACGACTGGCTGGCAATCAATGGCTTTGGTAGCTCCGGTAAGCGCGGCGCCACCGGGGAATATCCCGGATGCGGCGCAAACGCCTTATCCGGGCTACGACTGGCTGGCAATCAATGGCTTTGGTAGCTCCGGTAAGCGCAGCGCCACCGGGGAAT
>OIFF01000128.1_pt1 | contig 33946 bp, 32 predicted proteins | sample 1581981 | NCBI WGS metagenome assembly OIFF01 (sample SAMN07501067, study PRJEB24779) | human gut metagenome | isolation source: stool | host: human infant | place: USA: Pittsburgh, PA
CAGGGAGAGGGAACCGATCGAGCTCGCATTTTTGTCGGGATCCCTCTCCCCTCTACGATCGGGCACCGAACCCGTAGCCCGGATAAGGCGTTTGCGCCGCATCCGGGAAGCGTTGCTTGCCCAACCTACATCTGCCCCATGACCGTCCGGAACAGCAACGCGTCCAACGTTCTGACGTCGCCTTCCCGGCTTTCCGGTAACGTGGGGGGAAGGGTTCCCCTTTCGATCTCGTCCGCGATAAACGCGTGTAAGCGTGGCAGACGCGCGCCGTACTGCGCTTCCCCTGCACGCTGCTTACGTGCCAGTAAATCATCGATTTCCAGACGCAATTGCGCATCCAGTTCGCTTCCGGCCAACAGTTCGGCAAAGCGCATCGGCGGTACGCCTTTTCCCGCTTCCACCCAACGCACCGCCAGTAACGGGCGCAGCACATAAAAGTATTTCTTTAATCGCACCTTATCGCCCTGCAAATACTGATGGAAGTTTCTGCGGGCCATGGAGTAGTAATGCCAGCGCGCCCGCACGGCAGAAAACCATTTCGGCATCTCCGCCTTAAGCGCACCGACGGTGGCATCGTCTTGCTGATAGACCACTGGCGAATCCAGCCACTCGATCAGCGTTGGGTTTGCGCTTTTTAGCAAACCTAACGCTTTACGCCACTCCCAGCCGCTCACGTCCAGCTCATCATCGATGGGCAGTTCAATCACATCACGCGGCGCCTCTACACGCAGATACCACTGCGGCGGATGCACATATAAAAAACGCACATCATAGTCGCTGTCCGGCGAGGCAAAACCCCAGCCACGGCTGCCGGATTCGCAGGCATACAGCACTCTGACGCCGTAACGCTGCTCTACTTCTTTTAATTGCTGCCGCACGCGTTCACGCATCACGGCATCCACGCCGTTCTCCGTCATTTTTTATCCTTTTACACAGACCACCTGACGTAAGGTGTGAACAATTTCAACCAGCGACGCCTGCGCCGCCATCACCGCGTCGATATCTTTATAGGCCATCGGAATTTCATCAATAACGTCGCTGTCTTTACGACACTCAACGTGAGCGGTCGCCCGAATCTGGTCATCAACCGTAAAGCGTTTTTTCGCTGCCGTACGACTCATCGTGCGCCCTGCGCCGTGGCTACAAGAACAGAAGCTCTCTTCATTTCCCAATCCACGTACGATAAAGCTTTTCGCCCCCATCGAACCGGGAATAATCCCCATCTGACCTTTTTGTGCCGAGACCGCGCCTTTACGCGTCACCAGCACCTCTTCGCCAAAATGGGTCTCTTTTTGCACGTAGTTATGGTGGCAATTCACCGCCTCCTGCTGGGTCATGAACGGTTTTGTCACGATACGCGACAGCGCCGCCAGCACGCGCGACATCATCACTTCCCGGTTATGACGGGCAAAGTCCTGGGCCCACGACACGGCTTCCATATAGTCGTCATAGTGCTTACTCCCCTCCTTGAAATAGGCCAGGTTTTTATCCGGCAGGTTGGCAATATGCTGCTGCATGTCCTGTTGGGCCAGCGTGATAAACAGCGTACCAATGGCATTACCCACACCGCGCGAACCGCTATGTAACATCACCCATACACGTTGCTGTTCATCCAGGCAGACCTCAATAAAATGGTTGCCCGTACCCAGCGTTCCCAGGTGCTGATAATTATTGGTTTTCAATAGCTGCGGATAGTTATCCGTCAAGCGCTTAAACCGTGCCGCCAGCATTGTCCAGTGGTTATCCACTTCCTGCGGGGGCGTTTCCCACGCCCCTTTATCCCGGCCGGAACGTGTACTGGTGCGCCCATGCGGCACCGCCTGTTCGATTGCGCTGCGAAGCCCGCTCAGGTTATCCGGTAAATCGCTTGCCACCAGCGAGGTGCGCACGGCGATCATCCCACAACCAATATCCACGCCAACCGCCGCCGGGATAATGGCCCCTTTGGTCGGGATCACACTGCCGATGGTGGAACCTTTACCGAGATGTACATCGGGCATTACCGCCAGATGCTGAAAAATAAACGGCATCTTAGCGGTATTCTGCAACTGTTCACGCGCCTCTGGCTCTACCGGCACCCCGTGAGTCCACATTTTTATCGGCGCACTGTCCTGCGCCGTCAGCAGTTGAAATTCGTTATGCTGCATTTGATTATCCTTTAATACTCACCAGTCCATTCAGGACGTTATCGAGGCCACCGAATACCGAGATTTTATCGATACGTTCAGCCACTTTTTCCAGCGTTTCCAGCTCTTTTAAGCGCAGCGCTACCGGGTTGTTTTCCATGACTTTCGCGGTATTAAGCAATGAGCGGGTTGCCGCCGTCTCTTCACGCCGACGAATCACGTTCGCCTGCGCCGATTTTTCCGCTTCCACCAGCTTCGCCAGAATGGTTTTCATATCGCCCGGCAACACGATGTCCCGCACACCCAGCGACGCGACATCCATGCCAAAGGGAGCCATGCGTGTTTTCACCTGAGCACTGACTACCTCATCGATGATTTGCTTGTCTTCCAGCAGTTCGTCCAGCGTACGGGTTCCCACCGCTTCACGCAGGGCAAACTGCAATTCGCGATACAGGTGGTCCAGCGGTTTGGTTAACTGGCTGAATGCCTGTAACACATCGCTGTATTGCCAGTTCGCCCCCAGGTTGATGCGCAGGTTCACTTTGTCTTTGGTCAGAATTTCCTGGCCGGACACTTCCATCAATTGCAAACGCGTATCGACAACATCTGCATCAACCAGATGGTTCACTTTCCAGTAAGCGCTCAATCCCGGTGACAACAAAGGTTGTGTTACACCATCGATTTTTACTACACCGACGTGCCATGCCGCGACATTAACCGCCAGTATGGCATCCCGGCCTTTAACGGCTGCGCCGCTACGTGGCTGCAATACGGCATTCATGATGCTCTCAGGTACACGCACATCCCGGGTATCGATCAACATCACGCTCAGGCTACCGTCCTGCCAGAACAGGCGGCGTGATGCTGGCGGGATAATTTCCACCAGGATGCCGTCACGGTAGAGCGCAGCCACCTCATGCCCGGTGGTATCGACGCTCAGGCAGTACGCCTCGACCCACTCAGGTCTGAAACGGCGCAGATAATTCGCCAGCTCAGCCGCCACATCGCTGCCGTTGAGCTCAACGATCGTGACCTCTTGCTTACCAAACCAGGAAAGACGGTGCTCTCCTGCCTCAAGAATATCGGTGTAGTCGCCCGCTTTCACCAGCAGGCCCAGTTGTCCCTTACGGAGAGTGATTTTTTTATTCATTTGATCTTCCTTAAATTTTCACGTACCGGCGCGAATGCAGGATCGGAGCCGGAGGGAAACAGGCCACCACTGCCAGCCTGTTTTGCCTGCGACCCGGAGCCCTTATCGGCGCCGGTTCATTGCCATCGCTAACCACCCGACGGCGCGTTTACGAACACAACCAGTGTTCACCGGAAAGGTGAGTTGGGAATCGAACCCTCATGGTGTCTCTCGGCTGACAGAACGCCCCGCGGATAACGTCTTACCGTTCCGGGTGCGCTGGCGGGGCATAATCCCCTGCGTGCTCAGCGTCGTGACATATCAGGTATTGCCAGAAGCGCGCCAGGTTGGAAGAAGTGGAAGATTCAACTTTAATTTACTGATATTTAAGAAATTAAATTTTAATCTCTTTGTTCACTTGCTGGTATCCCGGTAATTTTTTTATATTTATTTATCGTTATTTATCTTTAAGGATAAAAATGCAAAAGCGCAGAGTGGTGATAGGCGTACTGGGAACAGTGTTGGATAAACGCGGCAAGCGGGCAAATCGCTTTCGTAAATGGCGGCCAACCGTTGGGTTATGCCAGCAGCCGGACTTTCCGGTTGATCGTCTGGAGTTGCTCCATCAGCCGCGCGATGAAGGCATGGCCCAACAGCTGGCGGAAGATATCGCACTGCTTTCACCGCAAACCACCGTACGCCCTCATCCGGTGACTATTCGCGATCCGTGGGATTTTGAAGAGGTGTATGCCGCGTTCCTGGATTTCGCCAGCCACTATGATTTCGATACAGAAAACGAAGAGTATCTGGTGCATATCACCACCGGCACGCACGTGGCGCAGATCTGCTGGTTTTTGCTGACAGAGGCTCGCTATCTGCCCGCCAGCCTGCTGCAAACCAGCCCGGCGCCGAAAGGGGCTTCGGAGGAAGATATTGCCGCCGGCGTTTGCTCGGTTATCGATCTCGATTTAAGCCGCTATGCAACCTTAACCAGCCGCTTTCAACGCGAACAGCAACAGTCGGTTTCGCTGCTCAAAGCCGGCATCGATACACGCAACACAACGTTTAATAAGCTTATCGATCAAATTGAACGGGTGGCCTTGCGCTCCACGGCACCGATTCTGTTGACCGGGCCCACCGGGGCGGGCAAATCCTTCCTGGCAAAACGTATTTTCCAGCTTCGCCAGTCGCGCCATCGTGTGGCGGGCAAACTGGTGGCGGTAAACTGCGCCACGTTGCGAGGCGATAACGCCATGTCGACATTGTTTGGCCATGTGAAAGGGGCGTTTACCGGGGCGCTAACGCCACGAATGGGTCTGCTGCGCGAAGCCGATGGCGGGGTGCTTTTTCTGGATGAAATTGCGGAGCTGGGCCTGGATGAGCAAGCGATGCTACTGAAAGCCATTGAAGAAAAAACGTTCTTCCCGTTTGGCTCGGATAAAGAGGTCCACAGTGATTTTCAGCTTATTGCCGGTACACACCGCGACATGCGCCAGTGGGTGGAGGAAGGGAAATTCCGTGAGGATCTCTATGCGCGTATCAATATGTGGACGTTTGCCCTGCCGGGGCTTGCTGAAAGACGGGAAGATATTGCGCCGAATATTGAATTCGAACTCCAGCGCTTTAGCGCCGAAGCCCAGACTCAGATCCGTTTCGACAAAGACGCGCGTGAACGTTATCTGGCATTTGCCTGTTCCGGACAGGCACAGTGGCGCGGTAACTTTCGTGAACTGAGTTCCTCGATTGCCCGTATGGCGACGCTGGCCGAACAGGGACGTATCACTCTGGCTAATGCCGAAGAAGAAATTGCCCGTTTGCAGCACGCCTGGCAGACACCATCTTCACTCCCCCCTTTAGCAGAGGAAATCGATCTGTTTGAGCAACGCCAACTGGAAACGGTACTGGAGGTTTGTCGACGTCACCGCTCGCTTTCCGACGCCGGGCGTGAATTGTTTGCCGTTTCACGCTTAAAAAAGGCTAATCCGAATGATGCTGACCGTCTGCGCAAATACCTCGCGCGCTTCGGGCTGAGCTGGGAAAACATCCGTCCTGCTACATGAATCCTCTTCATCTTAATTTGTTTGAATAAAATTTCCTCACGCGATAAACAGTACTGACGGCCGGGCTCGACCCCGGCCTTTTTTATAACAAAACACAACACCACGCGTTAAAGGAAAACACTATGCTCGCTGTACTCACCCGGCTGTTCCCGTTATGGGCGCTGCTGCTCTCTGTACTTGCTTATTACACGCCCTCTACCTTCACGCCCATTGGCCCGTGGGTCACCACCCTACTCATGTTGATTATGTTCGGCATGGGCGTGCACCTGAAAATTGACGATTTTAAACGTGTACTTTCCCGCCCGGCCCCGGTTGCCGCAGGCATTTTCCTGCACTACCTGGTGATGCCGCTTGCCGCCTGGCTACTGGCGATAATTTTCAAAATGCCGCCGGATCTTTCTGCCGGGATGGTGCTGGTCGGTAGCGTGGCCAGTGGTACGGCTTCCAACGTCATGATCTACCTGGCGAAAGGCGACGTGGCGCTCTCAGTGACCATTTCGTCTGTCTCAACGTTGGTTGGCGTAGTCGCCACACCGCTGCTGACGCGCCTCTATGTTGACGCCCACATTCAGGTGGATGTGATGGGTATGCTGCTGAGCATATTGCAGATTGTGGTGATTCCGATTGGACTGGGTTTGATTATTCACCACCTGTTCCCGCGCGCAGTAAAGGTGGTGGAGCCGTATCTGCCCGCGTTTTCGATGGTCTGTATCCTGGCGATCATCAGCGCCGTGGTGGCGGGTTCCGCTTCACACATTGCGTCCGTAGGCCTGGTGGTGATTGTCGCGGTGATGTTGCACAACAGTATCGGTCTGCTGGGTGGTTACTGGGGTGGGCGTCTGTTCGGTTTCGACGAATCCACCTGCCGCACACTGGCTATCGAAGTGGGGATGCAGAACTCCGGCCTTGCTGCCGCACTCGGTAAACTCTACTTCTCGCCGCTGGCTGCCCTGCCAGGCGCGCTGTTCTCGGTCTGGCATAATCTGTCCGGCTCGCTGCTGGCGGGTTACTGGTCCGGTAAGCCTATTGCAGACAAACCACGCGAAACAGTAAAAGAAAACTGACAGGCCGTATCAGGTTTGGCTTTGACGTTCCCCCGGTGGCGCTAACGCTTACCGGGGCTACGAGTCAGTACGGTTTATTTATTGTGAGACAACACGCCTGTACCGTACACTGAAACCATCGGCTTACTGAGGGCACCGACATGGCACTCCCCCGCATTACCCAAAAAGAGATGACCGAGCGCGAGCAGCGTGAACTGAAAACCTTGCTCGACCGCGCGCGTATTGCGCACGGACGGGTTCTGACCAACGCCGAAACCAACAGCGTGAAAAAAGAGTACATCGATAAATTAATGGTTGAGCGTGAAGCAGAGGCCAAAAAAGCCCGCCAGACGAAGAAAAAGCAGGCTTATAAACCGGATGAAGCGACCACCTTCTCGTGGTCGGCCAATACGTCGACGCGCGGCAGGCGTTAACGCCCCTTCTTCTTACGCCCCGGAGAGGTAAAGCGTTTACGCGACGCCATTTCCGCCGGGGTTTTTGCCATATTTTTCGCCCCACTGGCGACGGGCTTCTTCGCGGCGGTCGTCGCCGTTTTCGGTTTACTTTTTGTCTTTGGCTTCGCCTCGGACGAGGAATTCTCGATAAGCTTAAACAGCGTGATCAATTCGTCATCGGTCAGATCGCGCCATTCCCCGAGCGGCAGGCCAGCCAGCCCGACATTCATAATCCGGGTACGCTCAAGCTTCGTGACTTCATAGCCAAAATGTTCACACATACGGCGAATCTGGCGATTCAGCCCCTGGATCAGCGTGATACGAAAGACAAACGGCGCCTCTTTTTTGACTTTGCACTTTTTGGTCACCGTCCCCAGAATCGGTACACCTGCCCCCATGCCACGAATAAATTCATCGGTCACGGGTTTGTCCACCGTCACCAGATACTCTTTTTCGTGATCATTGCCGGCACGCAAAATCTTGTTCACCAGATCCCCGTGGTTGGTGAGGAAGATCAGCCCCTGGGAGTCTTTATCGAGACGACCAATCGGGAAAACGCGTTTGCTGTGGTTAACAAAATCGACAATGTTGTCTTTTTCGCTGTCTTCCGTGGTACTGACAACGCCCACGGGTTTATTCAGCGCGATAAAGACCAGATCCTCGGCCTCGCGCGGCTCAATCAACTGACCGTTTACCTTTACGACGTCGCCAGGCTTAACCTGATCGCCAATGGTGGCACGTTTACCGTTAATGAAAACATTGCCTTGTTCGATATAGCGATCGGCTTCGCGGCGCGAGCAAATTCCGCTTTCGCTGATGTATTTGTTTAATCGGGTTGATGAGTCTGGCAGCATAAATTCTCCTGTAAAAGCGAAATATATCTTATCAGAAGGTTAAGAAAATCTGCGCTTTCTCGCATCCCGGCGCTAAATGTGATCCACAACGTCTTTCTACACAAAAGTGATGGCTTATCGCACATGCAATTTTGTGTGGCGAACAAAAGTAGAATCAACCACTTAGACTCCATTGCACAAACGTGCTGACACTCGCTGTGCGCATAATCATTTGTGCAAGATATTCCCTCACGCCAACGCGGTGAAAGAGAACAAAATTCCTTTGAATATGCCCCTGCATGCGGTTATATCAAATCAAGGAACATAAATCGTGGTTTGCACAAATGTGCAAAGGTCGGAAGAGAGCAATGGAAAACAGTGATGATATCCGCCTGATCGTAAAAATTGCCCAGCTTTACTATGAGCAGGATATGACACAGGCGCAAATCGCCCGTGAACTGGGAATTTACCGCACGACCATCAGTCGGTTGCTTAAACGCGGGCGCGAACAAGGGATCGTCACCATCGCCATCAATTACGACTACAACGAGAATTTGTGGCTGGAGCAGCAGTTAAAACAGAAATTTGACCTTAAAGAGGTGGTCGTCGCCGCAAGTGATGCCGAGCAGGAAGAGGAACAACTCAGTGTGATAGGTCAGCACGGTGCGCAATTGCTTGAGCGCCTGTTGGAACCGGGCGATATCATCGGATTTTCATGGGGTCGCGCGGTTCGGGCGCTGGTTGAAGGATTATCTCCCGCAAGCCAGTCCAGACAGTTGATTTGCGTACCGATTATCGGCGGGCCTTCTGGCAAACTCGAAAGTCGCTATCACGTGAACACGCTGACCTACAGCGCGGCGGCCCGGCTTAAAGGGGAATCTCATCTGGCGGATTTCCCGGCACTGCTGGATAACGAACTGATCCGTAACGGTATTATGCAGTCTCAGCACTTTAAAACTATTTCGGCGTACTGGGACAATTTGGATGTCGCGCTGGTTGGTATCGGTTCTCCTGCTATCCGTGACGGTGCGAACTGGCATGCGTTTTATGGCAGCGAAGAGAGTGATGATCTGAATGCCCGCCATGTAGCCGGTGATATCTGTTCACGCTTTTTCGATATTAACGGCGCGTCCGTTGAAACCAATATGAGCCCGAAAACGCTCTCTATTGAGATGCAACGTTTAAAACAGGCACGTTATTCCATAGGCGTGGCGATGGGCGAGGCGAAATACAGCGGTATCCTCGGCGCATTGCACGGTAAATATATTAATTGTCTGGTGACCAATCGCGAAACTGCTGAATTATTGTTGAAGTAAATTTCTAGCCCCGAGACAGCGCATTATTTTGCGCGGGGATCCCCTTTTCCAAAATCAGGAGTATGGTATGCAAACGTGGTTAAATCTGCAGGATAAAATTATTCTCGTCACCGGCGGTGCATCAGGTATTGGCCTGGCGATTGTCGAGGAGTTATTAGCCCAGGGCGCCAATGTCCAGATGGCAGATATTCATGGCGGCGAAGGGAAACACGAAGGAAATAGCCATTATCATTTCTGGCCAACGGATATTTCCAGTACCGGAGATGTCACGAATACGGTTAGCGAAATTATTCAGCGCTTCGGTCGTATTGACGGCCTGGTCAATAATGCTGGCGTCAATTTCCCGCGCCTGCTCGTGGATGAAAAAGCCCCGGCCGGAAAATATGAATTAAACGAAGCCGCCTTTGAAAAAATGGTCAATATCAACCAGAAAGGGGTGTTCTTAATGTCCCAGGCGGTGGCACGCCAGATGGTTAAACAGCATGACGGCGTCATTGTGAATGTCTCATCAGAAAGCGGGCTGGAAGGTTCAGAAGGCCAAAGCTGCTACGCCGCCACCAAGGCCGCACTCAACAGTTTTACCCGCTCCTGGTCGAAAGAGTTGGGCAAGCATGGCATCCGTGTGGTGGGTATCGCACCGGGTATTCTGGAAAAAACCGGGCTACGCACGCCGGAGTACGAAGAAGCGCTGGCCTGGACGCGCAATATCACTGTGGAACAGCTGCGTGACGGCTATACAAAGAACGCGATTCCGATTGGACGCTCGGGTCGCTTATCCGAAATTGCTGATTTTGTTTGTTATCTCCTGTCTGAGCGTGCCAGCTACATTACCGGAGTAACCACTAACATTGCGGGCGGTAAAACGCGCGGTTAAGGAGGCGAAATGGTCAATACAATCTTTTGCGCCCACGGCAGACTGGCCTGCGCGATGCTGGAATCGGTACAGATGGTTTACGGCGATGTGAACGTGGCTGCCGTGGAATTTGTCCCCGGAGAAAACGCCAGCGACATCGCCGGGAAACTACAAAAGTTAGTGAATGCATACATACATAATGAGTGGTTGATTGCCGTCGATTTACAGTGCGGCAGCCCGTGGAATGCCGCCGCCACGCTGGCGATGCACAATCCGCAGCTGCGCGTGATAAGCGGCCTCTCTCTGCCCCTGGCGCTTGAACTGGTCGACAACCAGGCAAGCATGAACGTCGATGAACTCTGTGCGCACCTGACGACAATCGCCCGTCAGACATGCGTGGTCTGGCAAAAACGGGAAACCGCCGAAGAGGATTTCTGATGAATATTACGCTGGCTCGTATTGATGACCGCCTTATCCACGGTCAGGTGACCACCGTCTGGTCAAAAGTCGCGAATGCGCAACGCATTATTATCTGCAATGACGAGGTATATAACGACGAAGTCCGTCGCACGCTATTACGCCAGGCAGCACCGCCGGGGATGAAAGTGAGTGTGGTGAATATTGAAAAGGCCATCGCGGTATTTCATAACCCACAATATCAGGATGAAACTGTTTTTTACTTATTTACCCGACCGCAGGATGCATTAGCGATGGTGAAACAAGGGGTGAAAATTGCCACCTTAAATATTGGCGGCATGGCCTGGCGCCCCGGCAAAACGCAATTAACGAAGGCCGTATCACTGGATGAAGAGGATATTTCTGCCTTTCGCGAACTGGATAAACTCGGCGTGAAATTAGATTTACGCGTCGTGGCCTCCGATCCATCGGTGAATATCCTCGGTAAAATAAAAGATATCTCCGTAACAGAATAAATAAAAGCGCCTGTGTTTATGCCGTAACAGGTAGGAACAAACACACCTTAAAGGTCTAATTATGGAAATCAGTACCCTACAAATCATAGCCATCTTTATATTTTCCTGTATTGCCGGAATGGGCAGCGTGCTGGATGAATTCCAGACCCACCGTCCGTTAATTGCCTGTACGGTTATCGGCCTTATTCTCGGTGATTTAAAAACCGGGATTATGCTCGGCGGTGCGCTGGAGCTGATCGCACTCGGCTGGATGAACGTGGGGGCGGCACAATCACCCGACTCGGCGCTCGCCAGCATTATCTCTGCCATTCTGGTCATTGTCGGTCACCAGAGCATTGCTACCGGGATCGCTATCGCCCTGCCCGTCGCGGCGGCAGGCCAGGTCCTGACGGTCTTCGCTCGTACCATCACCGTCGTGTTCCAGCACGCGGCGGATAAAGCAGCGGAAGAGGCCCGTTTTCGCACCATCGACTTGCTACATGTCTCAGCACTCGGCGTTCAGGCACTGCGTGTTGCCATTCCGGCGCTCGTCGTGTCGCTGTTTGTCAGCGCCGACATGGTCAGCAACATGCTGAGCGCCATCCCGGAATTCGTCACACGTGGTTTGCAGATTGCCGGCGGCTTTATCGTGGTGGTGGGCTACGCCATGGTGCTGCGCATGATGGGCGTGAAATACCTGATGCCCTTCTTCTTCCTCGGGTTCCTTGCCGGTGGTTACCTCGACTTTAGCTTGCTGGCCTTTGGTGGCGTCGGCGTGATCATCGCGCTGGTTTATATCCAGCTCAATCCACAGTGGCGCAAGGCGGAACCTCAGTCTGCCGCAACCTCTCCTTCTACCGCCCTTGACCAGCTTGACGACTAACGGTGCACATCATGGAAGCGAAAAAACTTACCCGTTCCGACCTGTTCAGCATGTTTGTCCGCTCGAACCTGCAGCAGGCGTCATTCAATTTCGAACGTATTCATGGCCTGGGTTTTTGCTACGACATGATCCCTGCCATCAAGCGCCTCTATCCACTGAAAGAAGATCAGGTCGCGGCACTCAAACGCCACCTGGTGTTCTTCAACACCACCCCAGCCGTGTGCGGCCCGGTGCTGGGCGTGACGGCGGCGATGGAAGAGGCGCGAGCCAACGGCGCGGAAATTGACGATGGCGCCATCAACGGCATCAAAGTCGGTCTAATGGGGCCGCTGGCGGGCGTTGGCGATCCGCTGGTCTGGGGGACATTACGTCCAATTACCGCCGCGCTGGGTGCCTCATTAGCCTTGTCAGGCAACCTGCTTGGCCCCCTGCTGTTCTTCTTTATTTTCAACGCGGTACGTCTTGCCATGAAGTGGTATGGCCTGCAGCTTGGCTTCCGAAAAGGGGTCAACATCGTTAGCGACATGGGCGGCAACCTACTGCAGAAACTGACCGAAGGAGCATCAATTCTCGGTCTCTTTGTGATGGGCGTGCTGGTCACCAAATGGACGAGTATCCACGTGCCACTGGTGGTCTCACAAACCCCTGGCGCCGACGGTACCACCGTCACCATGACGGTGCAAAACATCCTCGATCAGCTGTGCCCAGGCCTGCTGGCGCTGGGGCTGACGCTGCTGATGGTCCGCCTGCTCAACAAGAAAATTAACCCGGTATGGCTGATCTTCGCCCTGTTTGGGCTGGGGATTGTCGGCAACGCGCTGGGCTTCCTGTCCTGATTTTTCGCCCCGGCGTGAATGCCGGGTTCCCTTAACAAATTAGCCCCGCAAGATTTCGGGTGTCCGCAAGGCGGCAACTGAGTGCATCCCCGGGCGCGTAGATCCACTACGTGACCGGGGGACGCGAAAGAAGCCAACACCGCTGACGTTCGAAAGATAAAGGGGATGAGGTGGTTTAGTGATGAAAACAACAGCTCTACGCCTGTATGGCAAACGCGATTTGCGCCTGGAAAGCTTTGAACTCCCTGAGATGCAGGACAATGAAATCCTGGCGACGGTCGTCACCGACAGCCTGTGCCTTTCCTCCTGGAAAGAGGCTAATCAGGGCGAAAACCACAAAAAAGTGCCGGATGATGTAGCGACAAACCCCATTATCATCGGCCATGAATTTTGCGGCGACATTCTGGCCGTCGGGAAAAAATGGCAGCATAAGTTCCAGCCTGGACAGCGCTATGTGATTCAGGCAAACCTGCAACTGCCGGATCGCCCGGATTGCCCCGGTTATTCTTTCCCGTGGGTCGGCGGCGAAGCGACGCACGTGGTGATTCCCAACGACGTGATGGCACAAGATTGTTTGCTGGCTTATGAGGGCGAAACCTATTTTGAAGGTTCCCTGGTCGAACCGCTCTCCTGTGTAATTGGCGCGTTCAACGCCAACTATCATCTGCAGGAAGGGACCTACAATCACAAGATGGGCATCCGCCCGCAGGGTCGCACACTGATCCTCGGCGGCACCGGGCCGATGGGGCTGCTGGCTATAGACTACGCGCTGCACGGCCCGGTTAACCCGTCGCTGCTGGTTGTCACCGATACCAATAACGACAAACTCAGCTATGCCCGCACGCATTACCCTTCTGAGCCGCAAACGCTGATTCACTATCTGCACGCGCAGGATGCCTCATTTGATACGTTAATGACCCTGAGCGGTGGTCACGGCTTCGACGATATTTTTGTCTTCGTGCCGAATGAACAACTGGTCACCCTCGCCTCGTCATTACTTGCCCCTGATGGCTGCATGAATTTCTTTGCTGGTCCGCAGGATAAACAGTTCAGCGCGCCGGTGAATTTCTATGATGTGCATTACGCCTTTACCCATTATGTGGGCACCTCTGGCGGTAACACCGACGACATGCGTGCGGCGGTAAAACTGATCGAAGAGAAGAAAGTGCAGGCTGCCAAAGTGGTCACACATATTCTTGGGCTGAATGCCGCAGGTGAAACCACGCTGGAACTGCCTGCCGTCGGCGGGGGCAAAAAGCTGGTCTATACCGGGAAATACCTGCCGCTGACCGCGCTGAGCAAAATGGACGATCCTGAGCTTGCCGCCATCCTTAAGCGCCATAAAGGCATCTGGTCCGGGGAGGCCGAGCAGTATCTGCTGGCTCACGCTCAGGAGATTGCTCATGATTAACCGCGACACGCTGCTGTGTATGTCACTTGCCGGTCGGCCCGGCAACTTCGGCACCCGTTTTCATAATTATCTGTATAAAAAATTAGGGCTAAATTTTATCTATAAAGCGTTTACTACCCAGGATATTGAGGCGGCGGTGGAAGGCGTGCGCGCGCTGGGGATTCGCGGCTGTGCGGTCTCAATGCCTTTCAAAGAGAGCTGCATGCCGTTTCTGGATGCGATCGATCCCTCGGCTAAAGTGATTGATTCAGTGAATACCATCGTCAATGACGAAGGACGGTTAACGGGTTACAACACCGACTACATCGCGATAAAAAGCCTGATTACCAGCCACCAGCTTGATACCCAGGCACGGGTGATGATTCGCGGCAGCGGCGGGATGGGGAAAGCGGTGATCGCGGCCTTTCGCGACGCGGGATTCCGTGACGTAATCATTGCCGCCCGTAACCACGAGAGTGGCACGGCGCTGGCCCGTCAATACGGCTTTCAGTGGCAGCCGCACCCGGAGGGGATCCGTACCGATATCCTGGTGAATGTCACGCCGGTCGGCATGGCAGGCGGCAAAGAGAGCGAGGCCCTGTCATTTAGCGAAGCGATGGTGAACCACGCCAGCGTGGTCTTTGACGTGGTCGCACTACCGCCAGAAACCCCGGTGATTCGTCTGGCGCAGCAGCGTGGCAAAAAGACCATCATCGGCGCAGAAGTGATTGCGCTGCAGGCCGTCGAACAGTTCGCGATGTACACCGGCGTGCGCCCGGATGCGGCGCTTATCGCCGAAGCATCGGCCTTTGCCAGAGCGGGTTGATGGCATTCGAAGAGCACCAGGGAAGGTGCTCAATATCCATTAATCAGGAAATCAATAGCATCACGCAATACTGCTCTCGCACTCGTCAAATCTGCAACACGTTCACCCAGCTCTTTTACTGATATGCCAGCCATCATGTACATCATGACGACATAAGGTTTGTCATTGATTTCCACGACGGGGCATATTTTCGCTGGCGGCGACATACCGGCAAGGTGAGTAAGTTCAACCACGGGTGCAACAAGAACGTGCTTAAGCACATTAGCAACGGGATGCTGGAGATTAATCAAAAAAGGGTAGACGTTTTTCCCACTGCCATTGTTTTCAAAAGCGTGAAACTGCTCCATTAGAATGACCGTTGAAAATCGCTAAATGAACCATTTTCATCTACCCACTGATTAATGGCATCAATGGATTTCTGGTTCTCACGCAGCCATTCATCACGTTTATTTTCACGAAATTTTTCAAGCAGCGCCTCGGTTAACACTGCTGACAGATTGAGGTTGAGCTCGCGCGCCTGGCTAAGAATGTCGGGCGACAGCGAAACATTCACCGATTTTTTTACGTTCGATGCACTGCGCATGAGAACCCCCATAGTAATGCGCATGAATTGTCTAAGATTAGCGTAGTGAACGAGCATTTTCTATTTCTCCATCCGTGGTTATCGAGTGCCTAACGTAGAGTATTTTCCAGGACAGCGTCACGCTCCACACATCCATTGTGCGAGGCGTTTTCCACTTTAATACTCATCCCTTTCATCATCTTCATCAGGCTGCTCCAGCACACTGTAAGCCACCGAGCAGAACAGCGAGTTAAGGCGTTTCATATCGCCCAACAGCCCCAGGTGCAGCGAGCTGGTTTCAATACTTTGTACGTTCTGCTGATGAAGCCGGTCAACGTGAGCGTGGGAGTAACGACGGTTGAGAATACGGAAACGATGCTTACTGCGACGCAGACGGCGCGCGCTGGTGACATCGGCAGAGAAAAAGACCGACATCGCCAGTTTCAAATTGCTGAGTAACTGTTCATGTAACGTATCGAGCTCTTTCAATCCTTCAACGGAAAAGGCCCGCCGCACCGCCAGTGATTTATCGGCGATTTCACTGCCCATACGCTCTACAATGTCAGAGGCCTGTTCCAGGTTAAGAGACATCTCGATAATCTCAGCCCAGCGTTTTGACTCCTCTTCCGCCAGCTCTTCTTTTGGCATACGTGCCAGATAGAGCTTGATGGCGGTATACAGCACATTAATGTCATCGGCGAGCTTGCGCAGGTCTTTTTCCTCCCTGGGCGCACCGTGCATCACTTTATGTAACCCTTCCAGCATCAGCTCCATCGCGTCACCCATCCGTAGTGTTTCCCGGGCCGCATTGGCCAGCGCAAGCGTTGGCGTATCCAGCGCTGAACTGTCGAGATGCTTCGGTTTCAGGCGCGCATCCAGCTCCGGTTCATCGCGGATTAACCGTTCACAGAAGGTCGCCATCACGCCCACAAAAGGTACCATTGCCAGGCAGCGAATCAGGTTGTAGAAGACGTGGAAGTAGATAACCAGCTCGGCTTTGGGCAGCGGCAGTTTGCCCATCACATCGGCCAGTACGTGCACAAACGGCAGAATAATCAGGCTCCCCACCAGCTTAAACAGCAAACTGCCCAGCGCCACGCGGCGTGCTGCGGCGTTGGCGGCACTGTTGTTGAGCATCGCCAGCAGGCCGGAGCCGAGGTTGGCGCCAATCACCAGACAGAGCGCCACCGGGAAGGAGATGATCCCCGCCGTGGTCAGCGTGGCGGTCAGTAACACTGCCGCCAGACTTGAATAGCTGATGATAGCGAACACCGCGCCAATCAGGGCATCCAGCATGATGTCGCCCGTCAGCGAGGCGAAGATCACCTGAACACCATCGGCCTGAGTAATCGGGGTCACCGCCTGAACAATCAGCTCAAGCGCCAGCAAAATCAGGCCAAGGCCGATGCTGACACGCCCCAACTGGCCTTCGCGCGTTTGTTTTCGCCCCAGGAAAAAAATCACGCCGATGAATATCAGCAAGGGAGATAACCACGACAGGTCGAAGGTGAGAACACGCGCCATCAGCGCAGTCCCCACGTCAGCGCCCAGCACGATCACCAGCGCAGGCGCGAGCGCTACCAGGTCCTGGGCAACGAACGACGTTACCAGCATGGTGGTGGCATTGCTGCTTTGTACCAGTGCGGTCACGCCAATCCCGGCGCTAAAAGCGAGGGACTTCTTTTCAATACTGCGACTGAGTACCGTGCGCAGCCGCGCGCCAAAAACACGCATGACACCGGTACGTACGATATGCGTGCCCCATACCAGGAGGGCAACAGAAGAGAGTAAGTGAAGCAAAATTAACACGTATTCAGGTTCTCCTTATCGTTGTCGATTCCTTTCGTTTTCCCCTTTTCCCGGTTTTATCCTGCGAGTCGGGGAGAAAAGGCCCTGTCAGTTCAGAGCAAGGATTATTAAATCTAAGTATAAAGACTTACGCGCCATAAAGAGACATGTGGATTCAACATTACGTTAACAATGCCCGTTTTCTCAGCCACAGCAACGAACCGATCTTAAGCGTTTCGGAAATGACGAACAAAATAAGGGCAACGAACGCATCCTCAATTCGCATGACCTGCAGGAGCAGCGGAAAAAGGGCGACCGAGCAGGTGAGCGATAAAATACGCATCATTTCCTGCAACCCAATGAGCAGGAAACGTATTTTCTTTTTGACGAGAAAGGCATATGCCGAAAAACACAGTGATAACAACAACGCTGAATGGATAAAAAAGAGGGATTGCAGAAAAATACGGTCAGCCCCTCTGACTTCCATTAACGTCAGTTGGGTGTAGAAAAGCTGGATATCGGACCAGATCGGTACGTGACCCATTTTTAGGGAATAGAAAAGATAGCTTCCGATGGCCAGAAGATCCATCGTTCCCCAGAACGTAAATATTTTATCTTTATAACTCATATCATTACTGCTTCCCTGTTATGCATAGCGCTTTTTATCAGTATAAAGGCAAAGATGTAATAAAGAGATAAACAAAACAGAGTAAACTGCATTATCAATACCAGAATGAATAATAAAATGGCCGACTGGCACGACTTTCATATTCAGCGGATTGTCTTTAATTATCGTTTCTTCTGTAGAAACTTTGTTAACGAAAAAACAATGTTGTTACTCTCGCAAAAGAGAAATTATCCGCTTTATTTATAAATTAATATGCTAAATAATCTGCCATGAGTTATTACGCAGTAGGGGAATAAAGATGCGTTTCAGTACTATGTCCGACAGTGAAATTATTTCTGAATTGTGCCGCAGAATTAAAGAAACGCGTATGCAGCTCGGGCTATCGCAGATTGAACTGGCCGAGCGCGCACAAGTCGGCGCTGCAACCATCAAACGCGTTGAATTAGGCGAATCTGTGACCCTGAGTACGCTTATCGGTATTCTGCGCGGTCTGGATCGTCTGCATCAACTGGAGTCGGTTTTATTCGATTCGCACATTCGCACCTTTAACGCGCAAATCAATGCCGCAACCCCTTCCCGCATCCGTATCCGGAAAAAAGCGCACCAGCCAAAAGAAAAATTCACCGCCGCAACGCAGACCAGCGACACTAACGCCACCATCAACGAATGGTATACCTCATCGGCTTCTCACAGTGTGGTCTGGTCTTTCCTGCCGCCTGACACAGAGAAAAAAGGGTAATTCGTTTTGGGAGATGTCCCGGTAAGTTTGCACCGCCGGAGAAAGAGAAACCGCCTGCAAGCAGGCGGTTTTTTGAGGGGACTCAGGATTCACATACCGCAACTTTAATCGCCAGACCGCCTCGTGCGGTTTCACGGTATTTGGCGTTCATGTCTTTGCCTGTCTCAAACATCGTTTCGATGACTTTATCCAGTGAGACCTTCGGATCGCTGGTGCGGTACATCGCCATACTCGCCGAGTTAATCGCCTTCACTGCCGCAATCGCGTTACGCTCAATGCACGGAACCTGAACCTGACCGGCGACCGGATCGCAGGTCAGCCCAAGGTTATGTTCCATGCCGATTTCCGCCGCGATGCACACTTTCTCCGGACTACCGCCCAGAAGCTCGGCCAGGCCGGCGGAGGCCATCGAACAGGCCACGCCCACTTCCCCCTGACAACCGACTTCCGCCCCGGAAATAGAAGCATTCATTTTATACAGAATGCCAATCGCGCCCGCCGTCAGGTAGTAGCGCATATAGATTTCCGGCGTCACCGCCTTGATAAAGCGATCGTAATAGGCCAGTACTGCCGGGATGATACCGCAGGCGCCATTGGTCGGGGCTGTGACCACGCGTCCACCTGCCGCGTTCTCTTCGCCGACCGCCATGGCGAACATATTGACCCAGTCCATTGCGCTTAACGGCGTAATAGACTGGCTTTGCGGCGCCAGCACACGATGCAGCGCAGAGGCACGACGCGGTACTTTCAACGGCCCGGGCAAAATGCCTTCCGTGTTCATACCACGGTTAATGGCATTTCTCATGGTCTCCCAGATTTTCGCCATATTTTGCTCAACGTTCTCCCTGCCGTGGCGGGCGATCTCATTTTTCATCATCACCGCAGAAATCGACAGGCAGTTGTCGTGGCAGTGTGCCAGCAGGTTGCGGGCAGAATAGAACGGGAACGGAAGATCGACATCCGCGTCCTGGCTCTTGCCAAAGTTTTCTTCCGTGACGATAAAACCGCCACCGATAGAATAATAGGTCTGGAAGTGGACGATTTTGCCATCGCAAAACGCCGTTATGCTCATGCCGTTTTCATGCAGCGGCAGAAACTCATTGTGAAAACGCATGCATTCCGCCACCGGGAACTCAATTTCCCGCTGACCTTCTTCAATAAACAGACGATGCATGGTGTTTACATCGCGAATAATGCCGGGAATGGCGTCAATGTCGACGGTATCCGGCAAATACCCGGACAGCCCAAGAATAATCGCGATATCGGTGTGGTGGCCTTTACCTGTTAATGACAGGGAACCGTACACATCCACCACCAGACGAGTCACTTTATGCAGCAGGCCTTTTTCCTGCAGGGTATCAACAAAATGTTTTCCTGCTTTCATCGGCCCAACAGTGTGTGAGCTGGACGGCCCGATGCTGATTTTGAAAATATCGAAAACGCTAATCATGTGGCACCCATGCGGTTACAAAGCAAAACGGATGCGCCGCCTGTGACAGGCGGCGCTGAAAACTTAGCTGAACAGAGAGAAGAAGATGGCAGAGATGGCAATCAGACCCATCAGCACCACAAACGCGTTACTGATATGACCGCTGTACTTGCGCATAGCCGGTACTTTGTTGATGGCATACATCGGCATCAGGAACAGAATCATCGCGATAACCGGGCCACCCAGCGTTTCAATCATGCCCAGGATGCTCGGGTTGAGGGTCGCAACAATCCAGGTGGTCACCAGCATAAACAGCGCAGTGATCTTGTTCAGTTTGTTGATTTCAATGGATTTACCTTTGCTACGCAGAGACTTAATCACCATGCCGTTGAAACCTTCACGCGCACCAAGGTAGTGACCGAGGAAAGATTTGGTAATGGCGATCATGGCGATAATCGGCGCCATCCAGGCAATCACCGGCGCGTTAAAATGGTTTGCCAGATAGGAGAGAATGGAGATGTTTTGTGCTTTCGCTTCCGCCAGGTTTTCCGGGGACAGGCTCAGTACGCAACTGAACACAAAGAACATCACGGTCAGCACCATCATGATATGTGCAAAGCCCAGGATACGGGAACATTTGCGTTCGGCATCCTGACCGTACTCTTCGCGTTTAGCCACTGCGAAAGAGGAGATAATCGGCGAGTGGTTAAAGGAGAAAACCATGACCGGAATTGCCAGCCACAGGGTCATCCACAAACCGTGACCAGACGGCGCCGCGTTGCTCAGTGAAAGTGTATCCAGGACCGCACCGTTCCATTGCGGAATCAAATACAGCGCCAGCATCATCAGCGCAACAACGAACGGGAATACCAGTACGCTCATCGCTTTAACAATCATTTTTTCGCCAAAGCGGACAATGCCCATCATGCCGATAATCAGAATCAGCGATAAAATGGCGCGCGGCGGTGAAACCAAGCCAAGCTGGTGAGTAATAAAGCTATCGACGGTGTTGGTAATGGCGACACTATAAACCAGCAGAATCGGATAAATAGCGAAGAAGTAGAGCAACGTAATGAGTTTACCCGCGCCGATACCGAAATGTTCTTCAACCACTTCGGTGATATCTTCACCTGGATTTTTACCCGATAAAACGAAACGGGTTAAACCACGGTGAGCGAAAAATGTCATCGGGAATGCGAGAATTGCCATGATGATTAACGGAATTAAACCACCAACCCCGGCGTTAATCGGCAGGAAAAGCACCCCTGCGCCAATCGCAGTACCGTACAGACCCAGCATCCACACGGTATCACTTTTTCTCCAGCCGCTGCTTTCGCGAGCGACGAGGGTATTTTGAACGGTTTCCATAATATGGCCTCAGTAATATAGATTAGAGCCAGGTTTATTTAGCTCTGATTCAGGTAATAAAAGCGCTGTGTTTATTTGGCTATTTTATTAAATGCAACTATGCTGAGTTACTAACAGCGATCACATAACCTGATTTATTGAGGGACTTTTAAAGTATCAAAAATAACACCGGAATTTTAATATATTTTTAAGGTATCACTTTTAATACGTTATTATTTTACCGCACGATCTCAACTGCCTATACAGTTATATATTTTAAGACCAGAGATAACAAATTATATTTGTCATACGATTAATAAAAAATAATCAAAAAATATTTCCGCGAGTTAAATATGTCAGCAGTAAGCGTATGACGGACATAAAAAAACCGGCCTGCTAACAGGCCGGTAGAGAGAGAGGACAGGCTGCGATTAGTCCGCGTCATAGCCCAGATTCGGCGCCAGCCAGCGTTCCACTTCCGCCACGCTCATCCCCTTACGTAGTGCGTAGTCTTCAACCTGGTCGCGCTGAATCTGCGCCACGGCGAAATACTTGCTGTCAGGGTGGCTAAAGTACCAGCCAGAAACCGAGGCACCCGGCCACATAGCGAAGGATTCCGTCAGCTTCATACCGGTATGGGTCTCCACATCCAGCAACTGCCAGATCGTGCCCTTTTCCGTATGCTCCGGACAGGCCGGGTACCCCGGCGCCGGGCGAATCCCCTGATAGTTTTCGCGGATCAACTCTTCGTTGCTGAGGTTCTCATTGGCCGCATAGCCCCAATAAACCTTACGTACACGCTCATGCAGGTATTCCGCAAAGGCCTCCGCCAGACGGTCCGCAACCGCTTTCACCATGATTTTGTTGTAATCATCATGCTGCGCGTCGTAGGCCTGTGCCAGCGCGTCCTCTTCAAGACCACCGGTAACGGCAAACGCACCAATGTAATCTTCTTTACCGCTCAACTTCGGCGCGACAAAATCGGCCAGACAGTAGTTAGCAAAGCCGACTTTCTCGGTCTGCTGACGCAGATGACGACTTACCGCGAGCACCTGAGTACGGGTTTCATCGCGATAGATCTCAACATCGTCGCCGACGCGGTTCGCCGGGAACAAGCCCACTACACCGCGCGGGTTCAGCGCTTTTGTCGCACTCAACTGGTCAAGCATATCATTGGCATCTTTGAACAGGCGTTGTGCCTCCTCTCCGACAATCTCATCTTCGAGAATGCGCGGATATTTTCCGGCCAGCGACCAGGTCATAAAAAACGGCGTCCAGTCGATATAGTTACGCAGGGTTTCGATGCTTGCTTCCACTTCCTGCACGCCCAGGCGATGCGCCACCGGCGGGGTGTAGCTCTGCCAGTCGAATGCGAGATCGTTTTCGCGGGCGGCCTCCAGCGTCACTGGCGGGGTGCGCGGCTTTTTACGTCCGTGCTGGATACGCACGATTTCGTACTCTTTACGCGTGCGCGCCACAAAATCGTCGCGCTGAGTGTCGGAAAGCAGCGCGGAGACCACGCCCACGGTACGCGAGGCGTTTTGCACATAGACCGTCGGACCGCTGTAATTCTGTTCGATTTTTACCGCCGTGTGCGCTTTCGATGTCGTCGCGCCGCCAATCAGCAGCGGGATGGTAAAGCCCTGACGCTCCATCTCTTTCGCTACGTTGACCATTTCATCCAGCGACGGGGTGATCAGGCCAGACAGGCCAATCAGGTCGGCGTTCACTTCACGGGCGGTTTTGAGGATTTTGTCCGTCGGCACCATGACGCCCAGGTCGACGATTTCGTAGTTATTACACTGCAAGACCACGCCGACAATATTTTTACCGATGTCATGGACGTCGCCTTTAACGGTGGCGATAACCATTTTGCCGTTGCTGGAGCCTTTCTCTTTGCTGGCTTCAATAAACGGCTCAAGGTAGGCCACCGCCTGTTTCATAACACGTGCGGATTTCACCACCTGCGGCAGGAACATTTTGCCCTCGCCGAACAGGTCGCCGACCACATTCATACCGTCCATCAGCGGCCCTTCAATCACCTCAATCGGGCGGGCCGCCTGCTGACGGGCTTCTTCGGTATCCTCTTCGATAAATTCGGTGATGCCTTTAACCAGCGAATATTCCAGGCGTTTCTTCACATCCCAGGTCCGCCATTCCGCCTGCTGGGCGTTGGCGGTATCGTCGGTTTTGCTGCCACGGTATTTTTCCGCCAGATCGAGCAAGCGTTCTGTACTGTCATCGCGACGGTTAAGAATCACATCTTCGACCGCATCGCGCAGTTCTGTCGGCAGGTCGTCGTAAATCGCCAGTTGTCCGGCGTTGACGATCCCCATGTCCATGCCATTACGGATGGCGTAATAAAGAAAGACTGCATGAATCGCTTCACGAACCGGGTCATTACCACGGAACGAGAATGAGACGTTGGAGACGCCGCCGGAAATCAGTGCATGCGGCAGCTCGCGTTTGATATCTTCGCAGGCGCCAATAAAGTCCTGCGCGTAGTTGTTGTGCTCTTCAATCCCGGTGGCGACCGCAAAGATATTCGGGTCAAAAATAATATCTTCTGGCGGGAAGCCTACCTCTTTGGTCAGGATGTTGTACGCCCGGCGGCAAATTTCGATTTTGCGCTCGCGGGTATCCGCCTGCCCGACTTCATCAAAGGCCATCACCACCACGGCCGCGCCATAGCGACGAACCAGCTTCGCGTGATGGATAAAGGCCTCTACCCCTTCTTTCATCGAGATGGAGTTAACGATGCCTTTACCCTGAATGCATTTCAGCCCTTTTTCGATAACGTCCCATTTCGAGGAGTCGATCATAATGGGCACACGGGCAATGTCCGGTTCGCCAGCAATCAGGTTAAGAAAACGCACCATCGCCGCTTCGGCGTCGAGCATCCCCTCATCCATATTGATATCGATGATTTGCGCGCCGTTTTCTACCTGCTGACGCGCCACATCCAGCGCTTCGTTGTACTTTTCTTCTTTGATCAGACGCTTGAATTTTGCCGAACCGGTAACGTTGGTACGTTCACCTACGTTAACAAACAGGCTGTCATCACCAATATTCAGCGGCTCCAGGCCCGCCAGACGACAGGCGACGGGGATCGCTGGCAGTTTGCGCGGGGGCAGACCTGCGACGGCATCGCTCATCGCTTTTATATGTTCAGGTGTGGTGCCACAGCAGCCGCCAACCACGTTCAGGAAGCCGGACTCTGCCCATTCGCGAATTTGTGCGGCCATGGTGTCGGCATCGAGATCGTATTCGCCAAAGGCGTTTGGTAAACCCGCATTCGGGTGCGCGGTGACGTAGCATTCGGCAATGCGCGAAAGCTCCTGAACATACTGGCGCAGCTCGTCCGGCCCTAATGCGCAGTTCAGGCCGAAGGTGAGCGCATCGGCATGGCGCAATGAGTTATAGAAGGCTTCCGTGGTTTGCCCGGAAAGCGTACGCCCGGAAGCATCGGTAATGGTGCCGGAAATCATGATCGGCAGTTCGACGCCCAGCGCCTCAAACTCAGCTTTCACTGCGAAAATAGCGGCTTTTGCGTTCAGGGTATCGAATACCGTTTCGATCAAAATCAGGTCACTACCACCTTCCACCAGCGCTTTGGTCGATTCGCGATAGGCGGTGACCAGTTGATCAAAGGTGATATTACGGAACGCGGGATCGTTAACATCCGGCGATATCGAGGCTGTACGGTTGGTTGGCCCAAGGACACCGGCGACATAGCGCGGTTTATCCGGTGTGCGGGCAGTCCATTCATCGGCACACGCACGAGCGAGTCTGGCGGCCGCAAAGTTGATCTCCGCTGACAGGGATTCCATCTGGTAATCCGCCATCGCGATCGTTGTGGAGTTAAAGGTGTTGGTCTCAATAATATCCGCGCCCGCTGCAAAATAAGCGGAATGGATAGCGGCAATCACCTCCGGCTTTGTAATCACCAGCAGGTCATTGTTACCTTTGAGGTCGCAGGGCCAGTCAGCGAATCGCTCGCCGCGAAAATCCTGCTCACTGAGACGCTGATTCTGGATCATGGTGCCCATGCCCCCGTCCAGAACCAAAATTCGTTCTTTTAACTGCTGCTGCAGTTGCTCAACTTTGCTGCTCACACGTGCTCCCGACAACGCTCAACCAGGCCAAAAGGCCAGCAGGACATACTGGCACAAACTGACAGAGCGGAAAAGGCACACAGGGGTAACATGAGAGATGTTCATTTGAACTCATCCGATCAGTCCGCGTCAGTGTTGCATTATAATTAAATAAAACGAAAATGATTTCCACGATACAGAAAAGGAGTCAGCCATGGTTGCCACTGTCCCCGCTAAACGCGGCAGAAAACCCGCCGCCCCCGCCGCTCAGGCTACCGGGCAAGTCCAGTCTCTGACGCGTGGACTCAAACTGCTTGAGTCAATCGCCGAATCCCCCGGTAGCGTTGCGCTCACCGAACTGGCGCAACAGGCCGGCCTGCCCAACTCCACCACCCACCGTCTGCTCACGACCATGCAACAGCTTGGCTTTGTACGACAGGTAGGCGAACTCGGTCACTGGTCCGTTGGCGCCCACGCGTTTATCGTCGGCAGCAGCTTTTTGCAAAGCCGCAATCTGATGGCGATTGTCCATCCGATCCTGCGCAAGTTGATGGAAGATTCCGGCGAGACGGTCAACCTGGCGGTGCTCGACCAAAGCGATCATCAGGCCATAATTATAGACCAGGTGCAGTGTACCCAATTGATGCGCATGTCCGCGCCCATTGGCGGGAAGCTACCGATGCACGCTTCCGGCGCGGGTAAGGCGTTCCTCGCGTATTTAAACGATGACCAGGTCTCCGGCCTGCTGCACCGCAAAGGGCTGCATGCTTACACCCATGCTACGCTGGTATCCCCGGTACACCTGAAAGAAGATCTCGCTCAGACGCGCAAACGCGGTTACTCCTTTGATGATGAAGAACATGCTCTTGGCCTGCGCTGCGTCGCCGCCTGCATTTATGATGAACATGGCGTACCGTTTGCCGCGATTTCAATTTCCGGGCCGATTTCCCGTATCACCGATGATCGGGTCACTGAGCTGGGCGCGCTGGCGATCAAAGGGGCCAAAGAGGTGACGATCGCCTGGGGTGGGATGCGACAAAATGGCTGATCTGAAATCATACTGGCAGGATAAATACCCTTCTGCTTTTTGCTGGTCGTTCGGTGATTCACCAGAACTGGCCGATGAGCTGGCGGCCCTGGTCGTCGCAGGGAAAAAGCGCGGAACCTGCGGCTCGCTTGCCAGCTATCAGCAAGAACAACCGCCCGTGACGCCTGGCACATATCACATTGTGCTGGACGGCAAAGGTAAAGCGGTATGCGTGATTCGAACCCTAGCGCTCAGGCTCATCCGTTTTAACGAAATGAGCCCCGAGCTCGCGGCGCTGGAAGGTGAAGGTGATTTGAGCCTGGCTTACTGGCAATCGGCGCATCAGGCCTTCTTTGAACGTGAAGGCACATGGACCGCGGATATGGAGCTGATTTTTGAGGAATTTGCCGTCGTCGAGGTGGCCTGAATCAGGATGACGGTTTACCCCGCCTGCTGCAGGTTGCCGTAGCGAACGCAAAAGCGCTGGCGGCGACGGTAGGCATAAACGTCTTCCACATGGCCGTTTTTGATTCGTGCCTGCAGGCCTCGCCAGTAATCAGCACGCAGCAGATCGGCATGCATTTCTTCAAACAGGGGGCCAATTTCCGGATCGGCGCACAACCAGTGGCGGAACTCTTCCGGGAAAACATCTCCTGGCGCAACGCTGTACCAGGGTTCGGCACTCAATTCATCTTCCGGATAACGCGGCGGCGGTATATCACGGAAATTTACCTCCGTCATATAACAGATCTCATCATAATCGTAGAACACCACGCGCCCGTGACGGGTCACGCCGAAGTTTTTAAACAGCATATCGCCGGGAAAAATATTCGCCGCAGCAAGCTGACGGATGGCGTTACCATACTCTTCCACCGCATCGCGCAACTGCGAACCGCGTACCCGCTCAAACCAGATATTGAGCGGCACCATCCGGCGCTCGATATAGAGATGGCTGATTGAAATACGATCCCCAAGGTCAGTGATTTTCTGCGGCGCCTCCTGGAGCAATAGCGCCATTAACGCCGGATCAATCTGCCGCTTTTCCAGAACAAAGTGTTCAAACTCCTGCGTATCCGCCATTCGCCCGACGCGATCATGCTCCTTCACCAGCTGATAGCAGGCGCGCACATGCGCCGCGCTCATCTCTTTTTGTGGCGGAAATTTATCTTTGATGATCTTAAAGACCCGATCGAAGCCCGGCAGCGTGAAGACCAGCATCACCATGCCGCGAATGCCCGGCGCCTCAACAAACTGTTCGTCCGAGGCATGAATATAGTTCAGGTATTCGCGATAGCTTTCCGTCTTACCGTGTTTCTGGCAGCCAATGGCCATATAGAGTTCGGCGGTGGTTTTTCCCGGCAGGATCTCCCGTAGCCACTCGACGGTGGCCGCGGGAAGCGGGGCATATACCATAAAATAGGAGCGAGCAAAGCCGAAGACAATACTCGCTTCCGCGTGCGAGGTCAGGCAGGTATCGACAAACAACTCGCCTTCGTCGGTACGATGAATCGGCAACAGGAAGGGAAGCGTGCCCGCAGGGGTGATCAATTTACCCACTAACCACGCCGCTTTATTACGGTAAAACAGCTCGTTTGCGGCCTGCAAATGAGACTGATGCAGCGTATCTGCGCCAAACGTCTCTGTCAGGTGAGTAATGATATAACCCACATCCCGTGCTTTATCCTGCCAGGGCAGGCGAAGCGGCAAATCGGATAAGACCTTGGTTAACAGGGATTCCCAGCCACGCTCTGGCCAAAAGTCTTTTGCCAGCGGGCGCGGAATGGTGCGAAAGCGCCGTTCTGGCTGAGAGCTAAAAATAAACAGACGCTCGGGGCTAAGCGCGCGGTGATCGAACAAGCGACAGTAGACGGAGTTAAAAAAACTCTCCGCAATTTCGAAGCGCGGATAATCCGGCAAAAGGTGGGTGTAATGCGCTTTCACCCGCAGCAAAAATTCGGCATCCGGTCGCTGGCTGTCGGTGATGCAGCGTAACTGTTCCACAACCAGCCCAACATGATGATCATAAAGATGGATACGCTGCTTCATCGCCTGCTGAACGGCATGCCAGTCGGCCAGTTCGAAACGCTGCTGTGCGCCAGCAGTGACTTCCAGAAAGCGTCCGTATTGCGCGTCGAAACCTTGCAGGATGGTTTGTGCAATCAGTAATTCCAGACCACGTGACATAGATTCCCCCTCGCCCTCTCCCCGACAGGAAGAGGGCGAAAAACAGACCTGCGCCAAACCGCCCCTTCTCCCCTCAGGGGAGAGGGGTGAGGGGGAAAAGATTAGAACTGTGCTTCTTCAGTTGACCCGGTTAACGCGGTAACAGAGGACGCCCCGCCCTGAATGATGGTGGTCACTTTATCGAAGTAGCCCGTGCCCACCTCCTGCTGGTGAGAAACGAAGGTGTAGCCCTCTTTGGCGGCGGCAAACTCCGGCTGCTGTACTTTTTCAACGTAGTGCCGCATCCCTTCACCCTGCGCATAGGCGTGTGCAAGGTCGAACATGTTGAACCACATGCTGTGAATGCCCGCCAGGGTAATAAACTGATATTTGTAGCCCATCTCCGACAACTGCTGCTGGAAACTGGCAATGGTTTTGTCGTCCAGGTTTTTCTGCCAGTTGAAGGACGGTGAGCAGTTATACGCCAACAGTTTGCCCGGGAATTTCGCATGAATTGCATCGGCAAAGCGTTTCGCCAGCGCCAGATCGGGTGTTGAGGTTTCACACCATACCAGGTCGGCGTACGGCGCATACGCCAGACCACGGCTAATGGCCTGTTCGATCCCGGCGCGGGTACGGTAGAATCCTTCGCTGGTGCGCTCGCCAGTGATGAACTCGCTGTCATAGGGGTCGCAATCGGAGGTAATCAGGTCCGCGGCATCCGCATCAGTACGGGCAATTACCAGCGTCGGTACGCCCATGACATCCGCCGCCAGACGCGCGGCCACCAGTTTTTGAATCGCCTCTTGCGTCGGGACCAGCACTTTCCCACCCATATGACCGCATTTTTTCACCGACGCCAGCTGATCTTCGAAGTGAACGGCCGCTGCACCGGCTTCAATCATCGATTTCATCAGTTCAAAGGCATTCAGTACGCCGCCAAAACCAGCTTCGGCATCCGCCACGATCGGCAGGAAATAATCGGTGTAACGCGGATCGTTCGGTTCAATACCCGCTGACCATTGGATCTGATCCGCACGGCGGAAGGTGTTGTTGATCCGATCGACCACAGCCGGAACGGAGTTGGCCGGGTAGAGCGATTGATCCGGATACATGCTGGAGGCCAGGTTCGCATCTGCCGCCACCTGCCAGCCCGACAGATAAATCGCTTCGATGCCTGCTTTTGCCTGTTGCAATGCCTGCCCGCCCGTCAGTGCGCCAAGGCTGTTGATATAGCCTTTTTTCGCCTCACCATGCAGCAGACGCCACATTTTCGCTGCGCCCATCTGCGCCAGCGTGCATTCCGGGTTCACCGAGCCACGTAATTTCACCACCTCTTCCGCGCTATAAGGACGCGTGATGCCTTCCCAGCGAGGGTTAGTCCATTCTTTTTTCAGTTCTTCGATTTGTTGGGTACGGGTTTTCATGTGCAGATGCTCCATATTATCGTCCTGGCTTCCCAGGCGTTATTGGTGAAGGCAGTTTGGTCACGGGAAGCCGCGCAAAAACCGGAGCGTACTTAGCGTACGTGAGGATTTTGAGCACTGCCCGGGGCCAAAATGGCAAACAAAATAGCCTGGGTCATTACGCCAGCAGGCGGTAACCTGGCAACGTAAGGAAGTCGATTAACTCATCTGAGGTGGTGATCTGTTCCATCAGGCGCGCAGCATCGTCGAAACGCCCGCTACTAAAGCGGTGCTCGCCCAGCTCTTCCTGAATGACCAGCATCTCTTCGGCCAGCATTTGACGGAACAAGGCCTTCGTAACCGGCTTGCCGTTGCTGAGCGTTTTCTCGTGATGGATCCACTGCCAGATTGATGTGCGCGAGATTTCAGCCGTTGCCGCATCTTCCATCAGGCCGTAAATCGGTACGCAGCCGTTGCCGGAGATCCAGGCTTCGATGTACTGGACGGCCACGCGAATATTGGCGCGCATCCCCTCTTCTGTACGTTCGCCATCGCAGGCCGCCAGCAGTTGATCTGCCGTAGTGGGCGCATCATTTTCGCGAGTAACCGTCAGCTGATTTTTGTTATCACCCAGTACCTCGTTAAAGACAGCCATGGCGGTATCTGCCAGTCCCGGATGCGCAATCCATGTACCGTCATGGCCATTGTTGGCTTCCAGCAGCTTGTCCGCTTTTACTTTGTTGAGTACCTGGTTGTTCCGTTCAGCATCTTTACTGGGAATAAAGGCCGCCATGCCACCCATTGCAAACGCACCACGACGGTGACAGGTTTTAATCAGCAGCCGTGAATAGGCACTCAGGAACGGTTTATCCATCGTTACCACCTGACGATCGGGCAGCACACGGTCAGGGTGATTTTTTAATGTCTTGATATAGCTAAAGATGTAATCCCAACGGCCACAGTTCAGACCAACAATGTGATCGCGCAGCGCATAGAGGATTTCATCCATCTGGAAGACGGCAGGCAGTGTCTCAATCAACAGGGTGGCCTTGATGGTGCCGCGCGGCAGATCGAAGCGGTCTTCGGCATAGCAAAATACTTCGCTCCACCATGCCGCTTCCTGCCACGCCTGCGTCTTGGGCAGATAAAAGTAAGGACCGCTGCCTTTTGCCAGCAACGCTTTATGGTTGTGGAAGAAATAGAGCGCAAAGTCGAACAGACTGCCGGGGATGGCTTCGCCACGCCAGGTGACATGTTTTTCTGGCAGGTGCAGACCACGGACACGGCAAATCAGCACCGCCGGATCGGGTTTGAGTTGGTAGATTTTTCCGGCTTCGTTGGTATAGCTGATAGTGCCATTCACTGCATCACGCAGGTTAATTTGCCCATCAATCACTTTATCCCAGTCCGGTGAAAGGGAGTCTTCGAAATCCGCCATAAAAACTTTCACGTTGGCATTGAGCGCATTGATCACCATCTTGCGCTCAACCGGCCCGGTAATCTCAACACGTCGATCCTGCAAATCCTGTGGAATACCGCGAATCGTCCAGTCACCCTCACGAATGGAATTGGTTTCCGAAATAAAATCAGGCAGCTTACCGTTGTCGATATCCTGCTGCTGTTGCATACGCGCGGCCAGTAACTTATTGCGCTGTGGCGTAAAGCGTGTCACCAACTCAGTAAGGAATTCGACCGCTTCCGGGGTCAGAATTTGCTTTTCCATTTCGCCATGAGGCTTATTAAAAGCCAATCCGCCTGTCGTCGTTGCCTGTTGTGTCATTGTGCTGCTCCTCATCGTTGATCCGCGTACACTCCCCCAACGCGAACGAAAGATCGTTGTATGGTTTTCGTTCAGCACAATTAAGACTACTCATTTAATTTTCAAAATCAAAAACAATTTCCATTTTAATTTAAAAATACACTTAACTTGTTGATAACAATAAATTTAAAATTTAATTACTTGATGGAGGGAGTTTCAGGTATGAAAAAGGCACCCGAAGGTGCCTGAAAAGGGATGCTGAAACGCTTTAGGATCTTGCTGAAACGTTAATCCAGCGTTGGGTTCATGTGGCTCAGATCGAACGGCGTAATCTGGTAAACGTAGTAGTTCAGCCAGTTGGTAAATAGCAGATTGCCATGACTACGCCATGTCGCATGTGGCTTGTTCCGGGGATCGTTTTTCGGGAAATAGTTATACGGGATGTCCGGTGACAGCCCGGCCTCAACATCACGGAAATATTCCCCCGCCAGGGTATTGGCGTCGTACTCAGGATGACCAGTAACAAAGGCGATACGCTTATCTTTACTGGCAAACAGATAGGCATCGCCCTGCTCGGTCTCAGCCAGGATTTCCAGGTCGGTATAGTCACGAATCAGTGCCGCCGGGAAATCAGCATAGCGTGAGTGCGGCGCGAGGAAAGTATCATCAAAACCACGCGTCAGCAGGGCATGTGGATGCAAAATGTGATGCTCGTAGACACCGGACAGCTTTTCACTGCGGGTTTGCTTCGGAATTCCGTAAAGGATGTTGAGTGCGGCTTGTACCGCCCAACAGACAAATAGCGTGGAGGTGACATGATCTTTTGCCCACTCCAGTACCTGTTTGATCTGCGGCCAGTAGGCAACGTCGTTAAATTCGACCAGACCCAGGGGCGCACCGGTTACGATCAAACCATCGAAATTCTCTTCGCTGATTTCATCAAAGTTGCAGTAGAAGTTGTTGAGATGTTCCGTCGGCGTATTGCGTGATTCACGGGCGTCAATACGCAGTAACTTGATATCCACCTGCAGTGGCGAGTTGGAGAGTAACCGCAAAAATTGGTTCTCTGTCTCTATCTTCTTTGGCATCAGGTTGAGGATAAGCACCTTGAGCGGACGAATTTCCTGACCTGTAGCACGCGATGTCGTCATCACAAAGACATTTTCATCACGCAAGAAATTGACGGCTGGTAGCTCGTCCTGCACCCGAATCGGCATAACTTATATCCTCACTGCATACGTTTAAACGTTTAGACATCCAGATAGCTGACAATACCCAGGAATAGGCGTGTTGTCGAGTCTGCATGTTCAAGGTGAGAAAGTTTCACGAAAGTGTTTGCGTTAGAATATAAGCACGCATAACAGGAGACAATATGGTTATTAGTATTCGTCGTTCGCGACCTGAGGAAGGAGAGAGGCTGATCGCTATCTGGTGCCGCTCGGTCGATGCGACACATGATTTTTTGTCCAGAGACTATCGGGCAGAACTGGAGGAGCAGGTGAGTGCATTTTTACCGACAGCGCCGCTTTGGGTTGCCGTCAATAAACAGGATGAACCTGTTGGGTTTATGCTACTCACCGATAAGCATATGGATGCACTGTTTATTGATCCTGACGTTCGCGGCAGCGGCGTAGGGAAACGACTGGTTGAACACGCTCTGTTGTTGGCTCCCAACTTAACGACCAACGTTAATGAGCAAAACGAGCAGGCCATTGGGTTCTACCTTAAGCTGGGATTTATGGTAACCGGGCGAAGCGAAAAGGATGATTCCGGCAGGCCATATCCACTGCTGCATTTACGCTATCAACAGTAATGTTCACCGCTTAACTCTTTTTTACCGCTCCGCAATCAGCGCCATCACAGCGTCATCGCTCAGGGGTGTTGATTGCGCGTGCGTTATCAAGCGGCGATAACGCATTCGCGTCGCACCTGCGACGACTTCCTGCAGGATACGTTCTTCGACCTGCGATAATCCGCCCTCGTTCATTTCCAGCGCGCTGATAACAATGTCAAAGCGGTCTGTGCGCAGCAGTTTCCTGAACCATGAACGGGGTCGGATCTGTTCGATCAGGTCCCACAGAACTTTTTCGGCCTTGAAAAAATCAGCAATAAGCAGGCGTTGATTACTAAAGGCACCGCTTCCTGATACATCCTGCTTACGCTCAATGTTGCGAACGGTGATATGATTTTTGCGAACCTGGATATAAAGAACAGACATGAAAAATTCCTTTTATCATGCGAAGAAAACGCAAAAAGCCCATCCGTGAGGATGGGCTTCTTACTTATTTGATGCCTGGCAGTTCCCTACTCTCACATGGGGAGACCCCACACTACCATCGGCGC
>OIFF01000134.1_pt1 | contig 30373 bp, 8 predicted proteins | sample 1581981 | NCBI WGS metagenome assembly OIFF01 (sample SAMN07501067, study PRJEB24779) | human gut metagenome | isolation source: stool | host: human infant | place: USA: Pittsburgh, PA
CGCACTCTGGCATATGTTCAATCATATGATTGATTACCTATCATTGTTCAGTTTTCAAAGATCTGTACCAGTTAGACTAGATATTATCTAGCTCCAAAGCACTTTCATTTGAAGTGTTTCACCAACTGGCGACCAGATTATAATAACATGTTGACCATTCAGTGTCAAGCACTTTTTATAATCTTTTTTAGAATTTTGTAATTACCTCTATGTGAGGGATTTACATAAAATTCCAAAATAACTAACAAAGAATCTAGATTGTATCTAGTGTTTCCTCATTAAGAAACAGTCGCCTCAACGACTGTATGGTTATTATAGTACAAACAAGAGATGCGCGCAAGTCCTAATTTTAAAAAATTTGAAACTTTTTTCACCTTTTCTGTATAATGTATTTATTTATTTTGATACTACTATATATTGTATTTGATAACCCCCTTTTTATATTTCTATAGACTATAAATACAATATATGCTATTCCACTAATTAGTTTCAGTTATATCTATTAATTAGTACAGGCCTGTTCTATTTCTCTGGAGACCTTGCAACCGTCATTCTACATTTAGTACAGGCCTGTTCTATTTCTTGGGAGACCTTGCAACTATCATTCTACAATTAGTACAGGCCTGTTCTATTTCTTGGGAGACCTTGCAACTGTCATTCTACATTTAGTACAGGCCTGTTCTATTTCTTAAGAGGCCTTACAGCTGTCATCCTATAATTAGTACAGGCCTGTTTTATTTCTTAGGAGGCCTTACAGCTGTCATTCTACATTTAGTACAGGCCTGTTCTATCTCTCAGGAGACCTTGCAACTATCATCCTACAATTAGTACAGGCCTGTTCTATTTCTTGGGAGACCTCGCAACAATCATCCTACAATTAGTACAGGCCTGTTCTATTTCTTGGGAGACCTTACAACTGTCATTCTACATTTAGTACAGGCCTGTAGTAATTAATTAACACTATATAATACTATAATATGCTTATGTAACATCATTATGTTTATATAACCCATTGATCTACCTTAACGTCCATCTGATATACCATTTACATTCTTTTATAAAACAAATGACGCCACCCACAAGGGTGGCGTCATTCGTATAAGGATTATTTGTGCCCTAGTTAGGGGTTCTAGGGTATATACGGCCCCTATATCAGCATATGAGGGGCCATATTGTTTTTTTAAAGATATACGGTCAGCAATCTTATTGTTGAATTGCTTTACGCAAATCAATTGTGTGAGGAGCGGAAGGTTCCACTGGCTCATTGATTGCTTTTTTAAGGTCTACTACGTGTTCTTCAGTAGCAGTAGGCTCTTCACTTGCTTTGTTTTTTACGGTTTCTTTAGCTGCGTACCAAATTGTTTCGTTCATCATGTGACGAAGGTCTTCGTTGTTCACATGTTCTTGATCTTGAGCCATGATATCCAAGATTGCGTCTTCCAAAGCACTTGCTTCATCGTTAGTCATAGGACCGCCGATTTCTTTTTGTCTTTGAACGACTGCATTAATTTGGTCTACCATGCCGCGTAATACATTGAATCCGTAGCTATTTACGAAACCATCTTTTTCATTATATTTTGGCATATCAAAGAATTCGTATTCATTTTTGTTACGGTTTTCGCCGTTCCAGTTGAATGCGACTTCAAAGCCATGAACACGTCCCAAGGAATGTGTGCGGAAGTAGTCCGCATAGTTATGTTTATCCTTAGAATGTAACCATTTACTTTCAGCCTTAGTCAATTGTTCATGATTGTCATGTTTAATCTTAGCTTTAGTATAGTTAACTTCTGCATTTTGCCATGCTTGTACAAATGTATGCAAAGCTTGTACCGTTTGTGGGCTAGCCACAGGAACGAGTACAACAGGACCTGTAGTTGGTGTAGAAGCAGGGTTAGGCAAAATCAAATTGTCATCATATGTTGGTGAGCCAGCAGCATATCCTGTAATGGATGCAGCGCTCATAAGTGCTGCTGCTGTGAAAGCAAGCATTGTAGATTTTTTCATATCTATTCCTCTTTTCATTGTCGAATATTAGCGATGGTAGGGGATTCAAGGAGAATCCCCATCCATGTGTATCTTATTACATACCTAATTTAGCCATCATAGCAGCCATTTGAGCTTTCAATTGGTCTACTTCGCTTTGTAAGCCTGCATTTTGAGCCTTAATTTGTTCATTTTCGGCTTTCAAATCAGATACTTCGCCTTTTAATCCGGCATTTTGTGCTTTCATAGAAGCCACTTCAGTTTGCATTGCATATGTAGAGCTGATAGGACCCTTACGGTAATGATCTGCTACAGCAGCTTCGCTATCGCGGTTGCCGACCTTCCAAGTTACACCAGCGTTAGCCATCATATGGCCGTTGCCGCCAGCCCAGGACACGCCTGCATGGAACATTGTGGATTCGTTCTTGTAATGAGCTACGCCCAATGCCAATGCGGAGTTGCCACGGTAGTTACCATAACCAGCCATGATTTGAGTTGGTTCCATTGGATCGTATTGGATAGGTTTCAACGCGGATAATGCAGCAGATTGTGCACCTACATGACCGATTTCTTCACCCAATTTATCTACGCGAGGGTCAGCTGCAGGGTTAACATGTAAATCGTATTCATGTTTGTTAGGATCTGTGCTTAGATCTGTAACTCGTACAGTGCCATCAGTAGATTTAACAGTTGTTAAGGAATCACGCAATTGGTTAACGTTTACGCCATCAGTACCATCGATACCAGGTGCAAGGTTAACGATGCGATTACCAGTCATGCTGAGGTTACCACCATGAACTTCAAAAGCTGGAGTCACAGCTGTATCACGGTCGTATTTATTACCGCCTGGGTTAGAGTTGATGCGAAGAGTTGCGCCACCGTTGCTGATAGAATTGATTTCAGTCAAGTCGTGAGCCAAGCTGTAAGTGATAGAGTTATCAAGTTTATCGTCGCCTTCAACAGGTTTACGTTCAACAACCATGTTGTCGCCAGCAATGTATTGCGTACCTTTTTCAACTTTTGCAGGGTTCTTAAGGCCTTTAGCCACACCAGAGCCATCTGTACCAACGCCAGCATAAACTTTCGCGCCAGAAAGATCAGCGTTTACAGTATATGTTTTTTGACCAGTTGCGTTATCAGTTGCTTCATCAACGGATACGTTTTGACCAGCTTTCACGATTGTGCCAAGGCCAGTGATAACCTTTTTACCTTCGTTAGTAATGTTGGACAAGTCTTGACGAGCGATACCGGAAATAGTTGCTTTCACAGGGTTGCCGTGTTCGTCAACTAATTGTTTACCAGAACCATCAACATATGTCATTTCAACAGTACCGTTTTGACTAACTTCGTAGTTACCATCTTTGATACGAGTATCGTTAGCTTTGGAGATACGTTTAATATCGCCAATGTTAGCGCCATTGGAATCTACATCGCCACCAGATTTCACGTTGTGAATTTGTTGGCCACCCATATCAACATTGTTCTTAGTGATAGTAGGACCACCAGTGATAGTCAAACCATCGTTGTTAACTACTGTATCACCAATTGTTACGGAACCATTTGGAGTCAAGTCGATGTTGTTGTTCAATGCGAATTCTACTTTTGCACCGTCAGCAGTATTAGTTTGTTTAACAGTGAGGTTCTTACCACCAGAGAATTCTACAGTTTTACCATCAGTGATGTTTTTAGCTGCTTTATCGGAATCGTTAGTAGTATTACCAGTAGATTTAACATTGAAGCCGTTCATAGTACCAACGCCGTCAGCACTAATTGTCATCTTACCAGCTGCATCAGTAGAAACTTTGATGTGGTCGCCGCCTACAACATTAACTTTGCCGCCTACAGGTTTAACGTCTGTACCATTTGCTTGGATAGTCCAAATATCATCTAAGTTAGCTACTTGTTTAGTGCCGTTCTTAGTTGTGTACTCGATACGATCATTACCTGCATTGTAGTTAATAGTTGTATGAGATGTTGGGCTACCTAAGTGGATTGTGTTAGTTTGAACGCTGTTAAGCTCTTTCAAATCTTTATCCAATGCGAATTCGTAAGTTTGTTCTTCGCCGTTTACAGTTTGTTTTACGTTCAAGTTTTTGCCTGCGCCGTAATTTACTGTGCTGCCAGGTTTAACGATTGTTGCAGTGGATGTACCTACCACATTACCTGTTGCATTAGCTTTCCAACCGGAATTGTTGATTGTATCAACTACAGTTTTAACTGTTGCGATACCATCTTTACCATCTACGCCTGGTTTGCCGTCTGTACCTTGTTTGATATTACCAAGGTTAACGTCGTATTTAACTTGACCATTTGCATCAACGGAAGCAGATGTGTAGTTACCATCAACAAAATTCAAACCTTTAGACAATTTAACGGATTGAGTGTTAGTGCCATTAGCAGAGTATTTCAATTCTGCATCGCCAAGGTTAACGCCAGTAGCACTTACCTTGTAGATTGTTTGACCATTAGCGCCTTTACGGGAAGTTACTGTTACGTTGTCCCCTTCTTCAACTTCTGTTCTAGCAGAGTTCAATTGGTTAACGTTTACGGCATCAGTACCGTTAACACCAGGAGCTACGTTAACGATTGTTTTATTGCCAGCATTGATGCCACCTTTAGTGATGGATGGACCATTATGGATAGATAAACCACCATCGTTGATCATAGTATCACCAATTGTTAAGGAACCTGCTGGAGTCAAGTTGATTGTGTTAGACAATTGAACTTTCAATTTGCCATCTACGTTATTTACGCCGATGTTGTTGTCAGTCAATTTAGTTTTGTCTGCACCACCAACGATATCCATTGTTTGGTTCAATTTCTTAGCGATAACTTTGGATTTGTCCGTACCTTGTGCATCATCGCCAGCATATTTCATGCCGTCATCCAATGTAGCCACTTCGTGTGTAGTTTTGCTGTTATCTTCGTATACGATACGAGTGATACCATCTTTACCGTTCACACCTGGTTGACCGTCTTTTGCTTTCATAGTAAGACCGTCTTTACCGTCCTTACCATTGAGACCAATGGAGCCGTCTTTACCATTAATCACAACAGAAGAACCATCTTTACCGTTTACGCCGATTTTACCGTCAACACCTGGTTTACCATCTTTACCATCATGACCGACTTTAATATCGTCAGACAATGCATAGTTGTAAGTATGATCGCCAGTTACTCTATCAACGATTTGTTCAACAGTTAAGTTTTTACCAGCACCGAAGTTTACAGTTGTGCCAGGTTTAACAATTGTTGCAGTATGGTTATTGACTGTGTTACCAGTAACATCACCTTTCCAGCCAGAGTTGTTGATTGTATCAACTACAGTTTTAACTGTTGCGATACCATCGTTACCATCTACGCCTGGTTTACCGTCAACGCCGTCTTTCACCTTACCGATTGTTACGTCATATTTAACTTGACCATTTGCATCAACGGAAGCAGATGTGTAGTTGCCGTCAACGAAGTTCAAGCCTTGAGACAATTTAACGGATTGCGTATTAGTGCCGTTAGCGGAGTATTTCAATACTGCATCGCCAAGAGCTACGTCGTTCGCATTAACAGTGTAAATTGTATGACCATCATTACCGTAAGTTGTGTCTACAGTTACGTTATTACCAGCCTTAACTTCTGTTTTAGCTGTCTTCAATTGTTTTACGTTAACTGCATCAGTATCATTTACACCAGCATCTACGTTAACAATTGTTTTATTACCAGCATTGATACCAGTCTTAGTAATGGATGGGCCACCAGAGATAGTCAAACCATTGTTGTTAACTACAGTATCGCCGATTGTTAAGGAACCGAATGGAGTCAAGTTCACTTCTTTGGACAATTGAACCTTCAACTTGCCATCTACGTTGTTCACGCCGATGTTGTTGTCAGTCAATTTGGACTTATCTGCACCACCAACAACGTCCATAGTTTCGTTCAATTTCTTAGCGATCACTTTGGATTTGTCAGCACCTTGTGCATCGTCGCCAGCATATTTCATGCCGTCATCCAATGTAGCCACTTCATGTGTATTCTTGCTGTTATCTTCGTATACGATACGAGTGATACCATCTTTACCGTTTACACCAGGTTGACCGTCTTTTGCTTTCATAGTAAGACCGTCTTTGCCGTCCTTACCATTGAGGCCGATAGAACCGTCTTTACCATTGATCACAACGGAGGAACCATCTTTACCATTTACGCCGATTTTACCATCAACACCGTCTTTACCATCTTTACCAATCTTAATATCGTTGGACAATGCATATGTATATGTTTGTTCACCAGTTGCATTATCGATATGTTGAGCAATTGTCAAGTTATCGCCTGCTGCATAGGAAACAGTCTTGCCGTTGCCTACAGCTGTAACTGCATGGTTACCAACTACATTGCCTTTCGCATCAGTAGAGAAGGAATAACCGTCTTTGATTTGATCAGCCAAACCGGACAAGTCGATTTTTGCGATTGTACCAGCTTGGTTAGCACCGTTGCCATCGTTGTATTTCAATGTTACGGATTTGCTTGCTGTATCGTAAGCGTAAGATGTAGTTGTTTCACCAGTACGATCAGATGTAGTAGGAGCAATGTGCAAGTCGTTAGCTTTAGAAATCGTCTTAACGTCGCCGATGTTAGCACCATTTGTATCATCAGTGGAGTTGTTGTTCACGATACCAGATTTAAGGTTCGTAATGTTGTTGCCACCCATGTTCACATTGCCGCCGTCGAATTTGAATTCGTTGCCGCCGATTGTGAAAGTAGCAGGACCACCGTTTTTAATTGTGTTGATGTTGTTCAAGTCTTTAGCCAAGCCGATGTTGATTTCGCTGTTACCATCAGCACCTTGGGTGATGCTTGTTTTGATGTTAGAGGAATCGTATTCGGAATCAGCTTTAGCACCTGTACCTTTTACAGTAACTTTGGAGCCAAGTTTATTTTTCTTTTCTCCACCGGAGTTAGCGTCAAAACGTAAACCGTCATCCAATGTAGCTACTTCGTGTTTATTGTTGTCATGATCTTCGTAAACGATGCGAGTTACGCCGTCAGCGCCTTTTTCGCCCTTCATAGTAAGACCATCTTTACCGTCCTTACCATTGAGGCCGATAGAACCGTCTTTACCGTTGATGACAACAGAGGAACCATCTTTACCGTTTACGCCGATTTTGCCGTCAACGCCGTCTCTGCCATCTTTACCAATCTTGATATCGTTAGCCAAGTCGAATTCAACTTTAGCGCCATCATTGTTGCTAGTTTGTTTTACAGTCAAGTTCTTGCCTGCTGCCATTTCAACTGTTTTACCATCAGAGATAGTTTTCGGAGCTGTTTCAGAATCAGCAGTTGTGTTACCTGTGGATTTCACATTCCATACGGATTGTGCAGCACCAGGAGCTACATGCAAGTCGTAAGTCACTTGGTTACCGTTTTCAGTTTTGTTAACTGTTACGGAATTATCGTTAGATGTAACAACTGTACGAGCATCTTTTAATTGTTTTACGTTAACTGCATCAGTGTCGTTTACGCCAGCTTTCACATTAGTAATGTTCAAGTTACCCGCATTGATACCAGTTTTAATGATGGATGGACCACCAGAGATAGTCAAGCCATTGTTATTAACTACAGTATCGCCAATTGTTAAGGAACCAGATGGAGTCAAGTTCACTTCTTTGGACAATTGAACCTTCAACTTGCCATCTACGTTATTCACGCCGATGTTGTTGTCAGTCAATTTGGACTTATCTGCACCACCAACAACGTCCATAGTTTCGTTCAATTTCTTAGCGATTACTTTGGATTTGTCAGCGCCTTGTGCATCATCGCCAGCATATTTCATGCCGTCATCCAATGTAGCCACTTCGTGTTTATCGTTGTTGTGGTCTTCGTATACGATACGAGTGATACCATTAGTACCATTTTTACCGTCTACGCCATCTTGACCTTTTTCGCCACGGATAGTAAGACCATCTTTACCGTCCTTACCATTGAGGCCGATAGAACCGTCTTTACCATTGATCACAACGGAGGAACCATCTTTACCGTTTACGCCGATTTTACCATCGACGCCATCTTTACCGTCTTTGCCGACCTTGATGTCATTGGACAATGCATATGTATAAGTGTGTTCACCAGTTGTAACGTCGATATCTTGTTTTACAGTCAAGTTATCGCCTGCTGCATAGGAAACAGTTTTACCATTGCCAACAGCTGTTACAGCATGGTTACCAACTACATTGCCTTTAGCGTCAGTGGAGAAGGAATAACCATCTTTGATTTGATCAGCCAACCCGGACAAGTCGATTTTCGCGATTGTACCAGCTTGGTTAGCGCCGTTGCCATCGTTGTATTTCAATGTTACGGATTTGCTTGCTGTATCATAAGCGTAAGATGTAGTTGTTTCACCAGTACGATTAGATGTAGTAGGAGCAATGTGCAAGTCGTTAGCTTTGGAAATATTCTTAACGTCGCCGATGTTAGCAGCATTTGTGTTATCTGTATCATTGTTATTTACAATGCCAGATTTAAGGTTAGTAATGTTATTACCACCGATGCTTACGTTGCCGCCATTGAATGCAAAGTTATCGCCACCAATTGTGAAAGTAGCATTGCCACCGTTCTTAATTGTATTGATGTTTTTCAAGTCTTTATTCAATTGAACTTCTAGAGTATCTGTACCATCAGCTTTTACGTTGATGTTACCAGTTGCGCTCTTGAATGTAGCAGATGTATTTTTATCTACGCCTTCGCCTTGTACTTTTACTAAGCTATTCAATTTTTGTTTGTTCACTGTATCAGTGTTGTTACCAGTGAAGTTCAAACCATCATCTAACGTAGCAACTTCATGTTTATCATGGTTGTTATCTTCATAAACGATGCGAGTGATGCCATCTTTGCCGTTTAAGCCAGGTTGGCCTTTTTCGCCTTTCATAGTAAGACCGTCTTTGCCGTCTTTACCATTTAAGCCGATGGAGCCGTCTTTACCGTTGATGACAACGGAAGAACCATCTTTACCGTTTACGCCGATTTTACCGTCAACGCCGTCTCTACCATCTTTACCAATCTTGATATCGTTAGCCAAGTCGAATTCAACTTTAGCGCCGTCGTTGTTGCTAGTTTGTTTTACAGTCAAGTTCTTACCTGCTGCCATTTCAACTGTTTTACCATCAGAGATAGTTTTAGCAGCTGTTTCAGAATCAGCAGTTGTGTTACCTGTGGATTTCACATTCCATACGGATTGTGCTGCACCAGGAGCTACGTGCAAGTCGTAAGTTACTTGATTACCGTTTTCTGTTTTGTTGATTGTTACAGAATTGTCGTTAGAAGTTACAACTGTGCGAGCATCTTTCAATTGTTTTACGTTAACTGCATCTGTATCGTTTACGCCAGCTTTCACATTAGTAATGTTCAAGTTACCAGCGTTGATACCAGTCTTAGTAACGGATGGGCCACCTGTAATTGTTAAGCCACCATTGTTGAGAATTGTGTCACCAATTTTCAAGGAACCATTTGGAGTCAAATCAATATTGTTGGACAATGCATATGTGTAAGTATGTTCACCAGATTGAGCATCGATATCTTGTTTTACAGTCAAGTTATCGCCTGCTGCATAGGAAACAGTTTTACCATTGCCAACAGCTGTAACAGCATGGTTACCCACTACATTGCCTTTAGCGTCAGTGGAGAAGGAGTAACCGTCTTTGATTTGATCAGCCAAACCGGACAAGTCGATTTTCGCAACTGTACCGGATTGTGTAGCACCATTACCATCATTGTATTTCAATGTTACGGATTTGCTTGCTGCATCGTAAGCGTAAGATGTAGTTGTTTCACCTTGACGGTTAGATGTTGTAGGAGCAATGTGCAAATCATTAGCTTTAGAAATACGTTTTACGTCGCCAATATTAGCAGCATTATTGATTACATCGCCACCAGATTTAAGGTTAGTGATGTTTTGGCCACCCATGTTGATAGGGCCATTTGTGATGTTAATGGAGTTAGGACCAAATTCCATTTTTGGACCATTTGTAGTATTGGAAATGGAATTGATGTTAACTAAATCTTTATTCACATCGTATTTAACAACGCCTTCAGCATCTACAGAAGCTGTTGTGTTTTTACCGTTAACGAAGTTCAAACCTTTATCCAATGTAACTGTTTGAGCATTTTGGCCATTCGCTTTGTATGTCAAAGGAATTTGAGTAGCCGCTTTGTTACCATCGAATGTTACTGTGTATGTAGTGTTATGATTTGCTTCATCTTGTACAGGTGTCACAGTAATAGGGTTGTTTGTTGTATTTGAAGTGTTTACAGTTACCGCCTCACGAGCTGCGTCTTTTACGTCGTTACGGGATACGTTTACTTCATAAGTTGCGCCAGCGTCGCCGTATTGGTCACCTGCTTGAGGTGTAACCTTAGCGATGTTTTTATCTGTAGAACTGCTGGAATCGTCTTTCGCTTTCACTTTTTCAGTAGAAGCAGCTGTAGGTGTTACATTGTCAACGTCTACTGTGTAGATTGTTTTCTTACCACCATCAACAGTATTTTCTGTTACAGAAGTAACCTTCGCAGCATTTTTACCGCGAACCTCTACAGTATTGTTCAATTTACCTTTAGCTTCATCGGACAAGTCAACAGCTACGTTGCTACCAGATGCAGTTGTCTTGATATATTGGCCATTGTTAGCACCAACTACGCCAAAGCTCAAGCCACCAGCTTGGTTCAATTTTTGAAGATCAGTAGCACCAGTGTTACCAGTCAAGCCAACTGTGTTATTGAAACCGTTGTTAACGATGCTCAATTGTTCTTCAGTAGCTGCACGACCTTTTTTAGCGAAGTCAGGAGCATCCAAAGTTACGTTAGTTAAACCAGTGATGTCACCAACTTTGGCATTCAAGTTAATGTTGTGGTCACCTGCTACGTTAACAGTTTGGTTACCACCGAATACAACCTTGCCATCGCCAGATTTGTTTGTAATAGATGTAATGTCGTTTAAATCACCTTCAACGTCTACTTTGAAAGTTTTAACGCCATTGATTTCACGGTTGCTAACCTTTGTATTCTTACCATTTTCCATATCGATGGATTTTTTAGCAAGATTTTGGATAACTGTTTCGCCACCCTTATTGATATTGGAAAGATCTTGTTTAGCAATACCTGTGATAACAGCCGTTTCGTTAGGAACGTCTTTGTTGTTACCGTCAAGGTATGTCATTGTTACTTTGCCGTTTGCGTCTACCGCATATTCACCAGGTTTGATGTGACGTTCGTCAGCTTTCACCTTTTTCAATTGGCTAACATTAACTGCATCATTATCATTTACGCCAGCTTTCACATTAGTGATATTCAAATCACCAGCGTTGATGCCAGTTTTTGTAATGGAAGGACCATTGTTGATAGTCAAGCCATTATCAGTGATGTTAGTATCGCCAATTTTCAAGGAACCATCTGGAGTGAGGTCCACATTTTTATTCAAGGAGAATTCAACAGCCGCATTACCATTGTTATTAGTTTGTTTAATGGTCATGTTTTTGCCGGCTTGCATTTCTACAGTTTTGCCGTCACGGATTTCTTGAACACCAGCAGAACCTTGTGCAACTTTACCTTCTGTAGCAGAAGATTTCACGTTGAAGGAGCTCATGTCGCCAGTTTTCAAACCGCTCAAGTCGATAACTGCTTTAGGACCAGTTACAGTATTACCATTACCATCTTGGTATGTTAATGTAACCTTCTTGTTAGCGTCTACAGTGTATTCAGCCACGTTATTGTTAGTGCCAGTTGTAGGAGCTACGTGTAAATCGTTAGCTTTGGAGATACGATAAACGTCGCCAATATTTGCAGCATTATTAGTTACATCGCCACCAGATTTAAGGTTAGTAATGTTATTACCGCCAAGATCCAAGTTACCACCAGTGATGCTGATGTTATTTGGACCAAAGTTCATTGTTGTACCACCATTGTTAGTGATGGATGTAATTTCTTTTAAATCCTTGTCCAAGGAATATGTATATGTTTGTTCGCCTGCAGATTGGTTGATATCTTGTTTTACTGTTAAGTTTTTACCAGCTGCATAGGTAACAGTTTGACCGCTTTCAACTTTAGTTGCTGTAGCAGTACCATCTAATTTACCACCGTTAGCCTTAGCATTTGTTAAGAAATCGTATTTTGCAGCAGCGTCTGCAGCGTTGATTGTGTATGTAGTACGACCATCAACTGTTTTTTCATCAACAGTAACGTTTTTACCAGCTTTCACCATGCCTTTGTCATCAAATGTCAAAGTCAATCTGGAGTCTTTAGTATTTTCATCAGCAACAGCTGCGGATACACGGCCTTCACCACGAACATTCAATTTACCGCCGTCAGCCAAGAAGTCGCTAGAACCAGTATTGCCAGTCAATGCAACGCCAACGTTTTTCAATTGAGCTACGTTAACAGCATCTGTATCAGCAGTACCAGCAGCAAGGCCTGTCAATTGACGAGTCAATGTACTACCATTACCGATGGATACAGCAGCCGTAGTAGCTGTGCGAACATTATTAGCTAAGTTTGTGTAATGACGTGTATGGTCATCGGAAGGATTGTAACCTTTAACGCCTTTATCTGTTGTTGTAACAGAGCTAGAGCCTAGTGCTACACCATTGGCAATGTTAGCTTCTGCTGCATTACCTAATGCAGTAGCAGCTTCTGCATTCGCTTTAGTTGTACGACCTAATGCAACGCCATATTTACCACCTGCACGAGAACCAGCACCTTCAGCGATGGCAGCTTCCCCAGTAGCTTGAGATTGCATACCGATAGCAATGGAGTTTACACCAGATGCAATTACTTTAGGAGAACCTTTACCACTTTGACCAATAGCAATAGAATTGTCACCAGAAGCCTCTGCACGAGCACCGACTACAGTAGAGCCAGAACCAGATGCAGTTGTTTCACGACCGATAGCAATCGTATCTAGGTGAGTTGCAACGTTGTCACGACCGATAGCGATTTGAGAGTTTTCATCTCTAGTATTCGCAGCATTTCGACCATCATTAGAAGAATCAGTCAAGTTGTTTTTACCAATGGAGATACCACCCATTGTTTTTGCATTATTAAATTGACCCAAAGTTACAGTGTCTGCTACATGGGATGTATTTTCAGAACCAATAGCAACGGAGTTTTGACCATTTGCATTATTGTTGTAACCAGCAGCAAAGGAACCTGCACCAGTAGCATTAGTATATACACCCATAGCGGATGCACTTGTACCAGTTGCACTGGAGTAATTACCTACTACAGTAGAATATTCACCTGCGTGTTTAGGTGTTGTTTGCCAAGAGCCTTTGGTGTAATTAACATTATTGTAGGTACCAATAGCAATAGCAGCCTTAGCATCAGCATTATTTACATTACCAAGAGCAACAGAAGCTTTACCAGAAGCAGTATTACCAGCACCAACGGCTGTTGCCGCACCACCTGTAGCTTTATTTTCATTACCTACAGCTGTAGAAGCGTTATTTGTGGATGTATTTTTAGCACCAATTGCTACTTTACCATCATGGCCAGCTACGTTATCAGTAGTATTTTGATAGCCTACAACGATAGAGTTTTGACCAACATTATAGTTTTGACCATTGCTCTTTGGACTTGTTTCTGCCCAGATATTAACATGGCTATTGCCAGTATCTACTCCAGCCATTGCTTGTTGAGGAGCAATGCCGCCCATAGCGCCAGCTACAGCTAAACCAGCCAATACGCTAGCTAGGACTTTCTTTTTGCCGTTATTATTTTTCGCAGTTTCAGGTACTACAACGTAGCAGCCTTTAGATTTGCTATAAACGACTTTAAAGACCTTATTCATAAAACCTTTGAACCCCTTTCTCATAAGTACATGAAAAATGTAACTTTTACACTTTAGTTCACTTCATGAAGAGTGGTTTTTCTCTCATTCACACACACTTCATATAGGATAACTTAATAATATCAATTTATTAATTAATTGTAAATACTTTTACACCTATTTATTTAATGAAATTTTATATTTTAGATGAAAATAAACTGAAATTTATATGTATGTGTAAAAACAATCACATTTATCAAAAAGTACGCTACAACTATGTTTATAGCATACTTAACGACATTTTCTTCATATACTTTTCATATAAGTCATGGTTCTTTTTAGTTTATAAATATGTTAAATAATATGAAAATCAGACAAAATAAGGCATTTAATCAATGCCACTATTCTATAAATTTAATAAATCGAAATTACACGATAAATCAGCAAAACACTGTATTTATAAGACATTCATTAATTCAATACATTAAATTGTATAATGCTAAATTTTATGGATTATTAATATATATCTATTAATATATGCTAGTATCCCAAATAAAACTACACACAAAATGAACCTATGGATCTACTAAAAATCATATTCTATGCACCAAAAAACGCCCACAACGTGGGAACGGTACTTTCAAAATTGCGTTCAATTCAAAAGTCCGTTCTCACAGTGTGAGCGTTTTTATTATGGCCCCTATAGAAGAAAGGGGGTGGGATTAGAGAGCCTATAAGGGCCATATGGATTTATAATTTAGTGTTCAGCCAGATTATTTGCCTATAGCATCACGTAAGTTTACTTTACGGGATTGAGGTTGATCTACAGGCGGATTAGCCATTGCTGCGCGAAGGTCTACTTCGTGGTCATCACCAGCTTGAGGTTCTTCGCTAGCTTTGTTTTTCACCGTTTGTTTTGCGGCGTACCAAATTGTTTCATTCATGTAGTGACGAAGTTCGTCATTGTTTACATGCTCTTGATCATGAGCCATGATGTCCAAAATGGAGTCTTCCAACGCTTGTGCTTCTTCGTCAGTCATAGGACCACCGATTTTCTTTTGCTCTTGGATAACTGCATTGATTTGGTCTACCATGCCACGAAGTACATTGTACCCATAGCTATTCGTAAAACCATCTTGCTCATTGTATTTTGGCATATCAAAATATTCGTATTCATTTTTGTTGCGATTTTCACCGTTCCAGTTCATGAACACTTCTTGACCATGCACACGACCGATGGAATGTGTGCGGAAATAGTCAGCATAGTTATGTTTGTCATAAGAATGCAACCAAACCTTTTCAGATTTCGTCAATTGTTTATGATCATCGTATTTAACCTTAGCTTTTGCGATGTTGATTTCAGCATTTTGCCAAGCTTTCACATAATCATGAACAGCTGCCACAGTTTGTGGGCTCGCTACAGGAACGAGTACAACAGAACCGAGTTGTGGCGTCATTACAGGGTTTTTAACAATTAATACATCATCATATGTAGGTGCGCTGGCTGCGTGACCAGTAAGGGATGCAGCGCTCATTAATACTGCTGCTGTGAAAGCAAGCATTGTAGATTTTTTCATATCTATTCCTCTTTTCTTAGTCGAACCAAAAGGGACGAGAGGGTTCTCGGTATCGAGTTCCCTCTTCCCGTTATCTGTGAAAGTTTAATCTATCAAATTATAAACCTAATTTTGCCATCATTGCAGCAATTTGAGCTTTCATTTGTTCATTTTCTGCTTTCAAGTCAGATACTTCGCCTTTTAATCCGGCATTTTGAGCTTTCATAGCTGCCATTTCTTGTTGCATTGCATACGCGGAACTGATAGGGCCTTTGCGGTAGCGATCTGCTACAGCGGCTTCGCTATCACGGTTACCAACTTTCCAAGTTACACCAGCGTTCGCCATCATGTGGCTAGAACCACCAGCCCAGGATACACCACCATGGATTAATGTAGATTCATTTTTGTAATGAGCTACGCCAAGAGCCACTGCGGAGTTACCACGGTAGTTACCATAACCAGCCATGATTTGAGTTGGTTCTAATGGGTCGTATTGGATAGGTTTCAATGCGGAGAGAGCTGCGCCTTGAGCACCTACACGACCGATTTCTTCGCCGAGTTGGTCAACTTTGTTTGTAATTCTAGTCAAATCAGGGCTTTGACCTGGAGTTACATGAAGATCATAAGTCATTTGACCTGTTGTTTTATCTTCAGTAGATCTTATTGTTACAGTACCATCATTAGACGTTACCTTTGTACGTGCAGCCTTCAATTGATCAAGGTTAACTGCATCAGTACCATCTTTGGCAGGTGCTACATTAACGATTCGATTACCGCCCATGTTGATATTACCACCAGTGATAGTAACTGCAGTTGGATCTGTCGCAGTCGTTGGATTGTTGTGTAAAGTAATAGTAGTATTGCCATTTTTAATAGTTTCAATACCTTTTAAGTCCTTATTCAAGGAATATACAACAGAGTTATCTACATCAGTACCTGCATTTGCTTTACGTTCAACAATTAAGTTATCACCCGCTACAAATTCTGTACCTTTTGTAACTTTTACTGCAGCTTTAGAACCTACCGCTTTACCAGAACCAGTTTCATTAACTGCTACATTTACACGAGTGGAGTCAAGTGTTGTAAGACCAGTAATTTTAGCTGTAATAGCATTACCAGAGGCATCTTTCACTTGGTTGCCAGCACCATCAACATAAGTCAATTCAACAGTACCGTTGTTATCTACTGTGTATGTACCGTCTTTGATACGAGTATCTTTAGCAAGACGTTTGATATCGCCGATGTTAGCAGCATTTGTATCAACATTACCACCAGATGCAACATTAGTGATTTGGTTACCACCATTGTTAAGACCATCTTTAGTTAAGGATACAGTCTTAGTTGGATCAGTTGGGTCCTTGATAGTCATGCCATTACCACCAACTGTAGTGTTACCATTTTTGAAACCATCGTTGTTGATAGTAGTATCGCCAGTTTTCAAGGAACCATTAGTACCAAGATCAACATCTTTGTTCAATGCATAGTTAACAGTTGTGTTGCCACTACCATCATTAGTTTGAGTAACAACCAAGTTTTTGCCAGCTTGCATATCTACAGTTTTACCATTTTTGATGTTTTCTGTTGTATCGCCAGCATGTGTGCCATTTGCATCAGCAGATGTTTTCACATTGAATCCATCCATAGAACCAAAACCAGTTGCACTGATTGTCATTTTGCCATTAGCTGCATCAGGAGTAATTGTGATATGATCACCAGCTACAAGATTTACCTTGCCAGATTTAGCAGGAACATCAGTACCATTAGCTTGAATTGTCCACAATTGATCTGTAGTAGCTACAGTTTTTGTAGTACCACCATTAGTTGTGAAAGTAATGTTATCACCATTGCTTTGAATAGTGTTACCACCAAGTTGGATGCTATTCAAACCTTTAAGGTTTTTGTTCAAACGAATAGTTAATGTATCATCATTTTCAGCAGTTACTGCGATATTACCACTTGCGGAGACAAATGAAGCTTCATCAGTAGCAGATACACCTTCACCTTGTACTTTTACTAAGGAACCAAGTTTATGTTTGTTTACAGTACCAGTGTTGTTACCAGTGAATTTCAAACCATCATCCATCGTAGCAACTTCACGTACAATATTCTTACCATTAGCATCTTGAATTGGATTGCCATTAGCATCTTTTGGAACATAGACAATACGTTCAGCTTTGTCCGTATCAGCATTATGAGCAGGATCACGGTTTACAAGAACTTGTTCACCCTTAGCAGATGTCATGGAAAGTTTTGCACCATCACGGCCGTTGATACCATCTTTGCCATCTTGGCCTTTAGGACCAGTCATGCCGATAGAACCATCTGCACCATTAATTACTACGGAAGAACCGTCTTTACCAGTTACGCCAACGGAACCATCTTTACCATTTACACCGTCTTTACCAGCTGTGATTTTATCGGACAATGCATAAGTATATGTATGTTCACCAGTTGTAGCATCAATATTTTGTTCAACAGTCAAGTTTTTACCAGCTGCAAAAGATACAGTTTTACCATTGCCAACTGCTGTAGCAGTTGCAGTTGTACCATCAGCCAAGTTACCTTTAGCATTCGTAGAGAATGTGTAACCACTAGTGATTTGATCTGCCAAACCAGACAAATCGATCTTAGCTTCTGTACCAGTTACGCCAGCACCTGTACCATCATTGTATTTCAATGTTACAGATTTAGTAGTAGCATCATATTTATAGCTTTCAGCTGTACCCGCAGCACCTTGGTTTACAGTTTCGCCTGTACGACCAGATGTAGTTGGGCGAATATGCAATTCATTAGATTTCAATGCATCAGCAGTATTTTTCAAATCAGATACATTAACAGCTGCATTTGGAGTTGCAGTATTAGCTAAATCCAATTTAGTAAGGTAGTTATCACCAGTACTACCAAGGCCTTTAATAGCAGAACCAACGTTGTTAACGATCATACCACCATCAGTTGTATTAAGCTTACCTGCTGGAATACTATTCGCATTAGGATTTTCAAAAGATGCGATGATATCGCCACCAGTATACTCAGAACCATCCGCCTTATAGAACTTGCCATCAGATTTTTTAGTTAATTTATCACCAGTTGGAGTTGTATACACGACAGGGCTTACTGCATTAATAGTCATAGAACCATCAGCTGTTGTTGGTGTTGTAATAACAACATTGTCACCAGCTTTTACGTTAACCTTGCCATTGACAGGTTTAACATCAGTACCATTACCTTGAATTGTCCAGATATCGTCAGTAGTAGCTACTTTCTTAGTATCTGTAGTACCAGGGGTTGCACCAGGTGTTGTGTATTCAATACGGTTATCACCAGTATTATAAGTAATATTAGTTGTACCACCAGGTGTTGTATGATCACCTAATTCAACAGTTTTTGTTTGAACAGAATCTAAACCTTTAATGTTTTTAGACAATTGAACGAGTAATTTACCATTACCATCGTTGTTTACACCGATGTTGTCAGTAGTCAAATCAGCTTTGTTAGCACCACCGATAATATCTAATGTTTCGTTAAGTTTCTTAGCGATAACTTTAGTTTTATCAGTACCTTGTGCATCATCACCAGCATATTTCATACCATCATTAAGTGTAGCAACCTCTTGTTTGCCACCTTTATCTTCGTATACGATACGAGTCATGCCATCTTTGCCGTTATGACCATTAACGCCATCATGACCATCTGTACCATCAACGCCTTTAGCGCCTTTTTCTACAGTGATTTCAACACGGTTTTTACCGTCTTTACCATCAACACCATCTTTACCATCGATACCGATTTTACCATCTTTACCGTTTTGACCAGTTACAGTCACAGTTTCAACGGAAATATCTTTATCCAAGGAGTATGCAACAGATGCATTACCAGCACCATCGTTAGTTTGTTTAACTGTCAAATTTTTGCCAGCTTGCATAGTTACAGATTTAGTATCAGCAATCGTTTGAGTCGTATCACCAGAATGAGTACCTTCTGTAGCAGATGCTACACCAGATTTAAGATCCCAAGTAGATTTAGATACTGTACCAGTAGTTGCTACTTTCAAGTCATATGTTACTTGACCTGTTGCAGTATTTTCGTTAGATGTAACAGTTACAGATTTATCTGTGGATGTTACAACTGTACGCATACCTTTCAATTGATTCAAGTTAACTGCGTCAGTGCCATCTGTGCCAGGAGCCAAATTCACAATCTTGTTGTTTGTTGTGCCATCGCCCATGGACAAGTTGCCGCCAGTAATTTGTACTGCTGGTGTATTAGTTGCCCCACCAGGTGTGCTGTTAAGCGTAATGGAGGAAGCGCCATTAGAGATAGAGTTAATATCTTTCAACGCTTTAGCTAAGCCAACATTAATTGTTGTGTTGCCATCAGTTCCTTGTTCAATTTTAGTTCTAATATTAGCTGTGTTGTATTCATCAGCATATGCTTTACCCGCAGTTAAAGCACCAGATCCTTGAACTGTTACGGTAGAACCTAGCTTATTTGTTTTAACGCCACCTTCGTTAGCATTAAATTTCAAGCCTTTATTAGTCAAGCCATCAGCTGTGTTCTTCAAGTCAGTTACATTAACAGCTGCATTTTGTGTCTTAGTATCACCTGCGGCAGCATCCAATTTATCCAAATATGTAGGGGATGTAACGCCTGGTGTTGCATGATTATTAATAGCAGAGCCAACGTTGTTAACAATCATGCCTCCATCAGTTGTATTAAGTTTACCTGCTGGAATACTATTCGCATTAGGATTTTCAAAAGATGCGATGATATCGCCACCAGTATACTCAGAACCATCCGCCTTATAGAACTTGCCATCAGATTTTTTAGTTAATTTATCACCAGCAGGAGTCGTGTACACAACAGGGCTTACTGCATTGATAGTCATAGAACCATCAGCTGTTGTTGGTGTTGTAATAACAACATTGTCACCAGCTTTTACGTTAACCTTGCCATTGACAGGTTTAACATCAGTACCATTACCTTGAATTGTCCAGATATCGTCAGTAGTAGCTACTTTCTTAGTATCTGTAGTACCAGGGGTTGCACCAGGTGTTGTGTATTCAATACGGTTATCACCAGTATTATAAGTAATATTAGTTGTGCTACCAGGCGTTGTATGATCGCCTAATTCAACAGTCTTAGTTTGAACAGAATCCAAACCTTTAAGTTTTTTAGACAATTGAACAAGTAATTTACCATTACCATCGTTATTTACACCGATGTTGTCAGTAGTCAAATCCGTTTTGTTAGCACCACCGATAATATCTAATGTTTCGTTAAGTTTCTTAGCGATAACTTTAGTTTTATCAGTACCTTGTGCATCATCACCAGCATATTTCATACCATCATTAAGTGTAGCAACCTCTTGTTTACCACCCTTATCTTCGTAAACGATACGAGTCATGCCATCTTTACCATTATGGCCATTTACGCCATCATGACCGTCAGTGCCGTCAACGCCTTTAGCACCTTTTTCTACATGAATTTCTACACGGTTAGTACCATCAAGGCCATCTACACCGTCTTTACCATCGATACCAATCTTACCATCTTTACCGTCTTTACCAACGTGAACGGATTCTACATCAAGATTCTTATCCAATGCATAGTTAATAGTTGTATTACCATTACCATCATTAGTTTGTTTCACAGTCATGTTTTTACCAGCTTGGAAATCAACAGAATTTTGATCACCAATTACTTGGCTAGTGTCACCAGCATGTTTACCTACTTCAGAACCTGCAGTTGTATTTTCTGCAGATGTTTTAGCCGTCCAAGTAGAAGCTGTTGTACCACCAGTATTCAAAGCGGAGAAATCGATAACTGCTTTAGTATCAGTTACTGCATGACCATTACCATCATTGTATGTCAATGTAACTTTCTTAGTAGTTGCATCATATTTATATATATTTTCAGTCCCTACAGTTGTACCACCTTTATTTTCAGTAGAACCAGTTGCCACTGTTGTAGGTGCAATATGACGTTCATTTGCTTTCAAAGTATCATGAACAGATTTCAATTGGTCTTCTGTAGCTGCTTGGCCAGATGTAAAGTTTGTTGGATCAAATGTTAAGTTTTGTAAACCACCAATCTTACCTGTGCTTGCATTGAGAGTAATACTATGATCACCATCTACAGTTACAGTTTTATTTGGACCAAAGGAAATTTTGCCATTGTTTGTACCATCATTAGTGATAGAGGAAATGTTAGTCAAATTACCTTGAACATTTACCGCATAAGTATCTGCGTCTCCATCTGTACCTTTCGTTACCGTTGTATTCTTACCATCGATAACTTTAACAGCTTTTTTAGCTTCTGTACGGATGTGCTTGTCACCATCTGTAGTCAAGTTGGACAAGTCTGTATTGGCTACACCAGTGATTTTAGTCAAAATCGGCTTATTAGAGCTGTCTTTCACAACATTGCCATTACCATCTGTGTAAGTCATCGTTACTTCATCAGATTTAGCATTAGCATCAATTGTAGTGTCGCCTACTTTGTAGGTACCTTGTGTGATGTGTTTTTCAGCAGCCTTCACTTCATTCAACTGGTTAAGGTTAACTGCATCTGTACCATTCGTACCAGGAGCTACATTAACAATTTTATTACCACCATTGTTAAGACCAGCATTAGTCAATGTAACATTTGTTGTAGTACCACCTGCAGGAGCAGTGATTGTTACACCACCATTGTCAACTTTAGTGCCACCAACTGTTAAAGAGCCTGTATTAGACAAATCAACGTCTTTGTTCAAATTGTACTTAACAACTCCATCATTACCGATTTCTGCTGTCGTATTTGTACCGTTTGTAAAGTCTAAACCTTTTTCCAAGGTAACTGTTTTAGCACCATTACCATTTGCTTTATAAGTTAATGGAATTTGTTTTGCCGCTTTATTGCCATCGAATGTAACTTCATATGTTGTATTGTGGTTAGTATTATCTGGTTTCGCTGTTACAGAGATAGGGTTATTTGTATCTGCTGTATAAGTACCACCAGTTGTTGTGCCACCGTTATTTACTGTTACAGCTTCACGAGCTGCATCTTTAACGGCATTACGAGATACGGATACCTCATATTTAGCACCTACATCACCAGTAGCTTTACCATCTGCTACAGAAACATCAGCAATGTTTGTATCGCCTGTTACAGCTTTCTTAACTACACTTTCAGTAGAAGCTGCAGTTGCAGTTGCAGGGTCAACATGAACAGTATAAGTAGTTACAGTGCTACCATCAGCATTAGTAGTTACTGTAGGTGCAGCTACTGTAGCAGCACCAGAACCAGCAACAACTACTTTGCTGTTTAACTTCGCTTTAGCATCAGTAGACAAATCAGCTACAACATTGCTACCGGAAGCAGTTGTTGTAATGTATTTACCATTATCTGCGCCAACTACGCCGAAGCTCAAACCACCATTTTGGTTTAATTTTTGTGTGCCAGTAGCACCAGAATTACCAGTTAATTTAACTGTGTTATTAAAACCATCGCTTACTTTTTTCAATTGGTCTTCTGTTGCTGCACGACCAGATACAACAGTTGGGTTAGTAATATCCCAATCTTTATTTTGTAAGCCAGTTACATAACCACCTTTACCATCAAAGGAGATAGGATGATCGCCACCAACTTTTACAACTTGGTCACCTTCGAAGGAGATTTTACCAGAGCCAGTACCATTTGTGATGGAGGAGATATCAGCTAAATCACCTTTCACATTTACTTTGTAAGTTACGCTGTTATCAGTTGTATCTGTACCTTCTTCAACAGTTGTGTTTTGACCATTGATAACTTTTGACTTCTTAGCAATACCAGTAATTTTAGCTGTTTCAGTTTGTTCAGTACCATTACCATCAACATATTTTAATGTTACAGAACCATCATTTGCTACTGCATATGTGCCAGGTTTAATGTGTTTTTCAGTATCTTTTAATTGTTTTACGTTTACTGCATCAGTATCAGCTGTACCAGCTGTAACATTTGTGATTTTCTTGCTACCAGCATCGATACCAGTTTTTGTAACAGATGGGCCACCAGTAATTGTAAGACCACCATTAGTTACTTTAGTATCACCAATAGTTAAAGAACCAGCATTAGTCAAGTCAACATCTTTATTCAAAGAATATGTAAATTGTTTATCATTTTGATCTAATACAATGTTTTTACCAGCACTCAATGTAACAGTATTACCAGGGTTTACCAATTTAGTAGCTTGAGTACCTGTTACACTACCACCATTATTGGAAGAAACTACATTCCAACCAGAAGCATTGATTGCATCAGCTACATTTGTAGTTGTTGCAAGACCGTTTGTAGTAGGCGCTTCTGCTTTACCAGCAGTATTAGCAGTAATAGGATTACCAATTTTAGCTGTTACAGTAATACCTGTACCATCAGCAGATGTAGAGATGAAGTTGTTATCACCTTTAACTTTCAAAGTACCATCTTTCAACAATACATCGCTGTTGCCAGTGTCACCAGCATATTTTAAGTTAACGTTTTTCAATTGAGCTACGTTAACAGCATCAGTATCTGCAGTACCTGCTGCGAGACCTGTAATTTGACGAGTAGCAGTTGTACCATTACCTACAGAAACAGCAGCTAATGTAGATGTACCAACGGCACCGCCTTGAGTGCTGTATTTGTTTGTACGATCAGATGCTGGATTGTAACCTTGTACACCTGCTGCAGTAGTTGTTACAGAGTTAGAACCAAGCGCAACACCACCTGCGATATTTGCAGTAGCACTATGACCAATTGCAGTCGCATCTTTTGCACTTACAGTTGTAGCCCAACCAATACCTGTACCACCTTCAGCAGTTACAGTAGATTTACGACCTACAGCTGTAGAACCATCTGCTACAGTAGAACCATCACCAGCACTTGCGCCAGGACCGAATGCAGTAGCACCTAAACCATTAGCAACTGCTTGTGTACCAAATGCAGCACTGGAAGTGCCAATAGCTTGTGCAGTACTACCAACAGCCAAAGCATTATTACCAGTTGCCTTAGTTTGAACACCAATTGCAACAGTATTGTTATTATCCGCTGTTACTTCTTGACCAATAGCAATCATACCAGATGCACTTTTAGCTTTACCATCGGCTTGTGCACCACTACCAATTGCAAGAGCAAAAACATTATTTACTTGTCCTGTTGCAGTATTAACAGTATCATTACCACGTGCAATAGTAGCTCTACCACCAGGATAAGTATCATTCACCATTGTATTACCAATAGCAATTGTTTTACCAGTACCAGCAATTGTTTTTGTACCGATACCAATGCTATCTTCACCAGCAGTAGTATTTTCATTACCAATAGCAACATTGCGGTCACCATCTGCAGTATTTTTATAGCCTGCTGCGATAGATCCACCACGATTTACCGTATTTTCACGACCAAATGCACTTGCTTGAGTGGCAATAGCATCAATTGTATTACCAGAACCAACTGCTGTAGTGTCCTGAGCCTGTGCTTTATTATTAACGCCAAGTGCTACAGCTGAAGCAGCAGTGGCCTTACTCAAACGACCCACGGCTACTGCGTTAGTATCGCTTGCTTCTGTTTCACGACCAATCGCAACAGATGAACCACCGGTAGCTTGCGCTTTATAACCATACGCACTAGAATATTCACCTTTTGACCAAGTAAATGCGCCTACAGCTGTAGAATACTGACCTACTTCTTTAGAATTATATTTAGGATCTGTTGTTGTACCTACATTAGTAGTTTCAGCATTAACATATGTACCAATTGCTACAGAGCCATCTTTTTCTGCACGAGCTACATTACCAATTGCTACAGATTGCTTACCTAACGCTTTAGAGCCAACCCCCATAGCAGTTGTTGCAGGGCCACTTGCTACGTTCTCATTACCAATTGCTAATGTCGAAGCACCAGATGCTGTATTATTAGCACCATAGATAATACGACCCCAATTGTCAGTACTAGCATCAGTTTTATTTTCATAACCAACAACTACAGAGTTTGTGCCAGCATAGTTACCAGTTTTAGCATTTGGAGAAATGTTAATGGCACTACCACTATCAGAGTAATATGCTTGTACCGGTGCTCCTGCACCAACCATAGCTAAGCCAGCCAATACGCTAGCCAACACTTTTTTCTTACCACCATTGTTTTTCGCTACTTCAGATACTACAACGTAGCATTCTTTTGTTTTGCTCCAAACAACTTTAAAGATCTTATTCATATTTCTATGAACCCCTTTCTTTTTCTCTTTCTTTAAGACACTTATAATCCTTAATTAATCCCTATTCAATAGAAATAAAAATCATTGTGTGAAGAACATTTTCTCATGTTTCACTTTTCATTCATCTTACTTCATGTACATACTATAACAAAAAATTTTCTTTTTGTAAAACATTTTCTCTCATTTTTTTCTCATAAACTTGGAAAAATGTTTATTTTTTTATTTTTTGTTAAGAAATGGTGTATTTTTTACACATTTTTGTACGATTTTTTTCAATTCTAGTAAACATATATTAATCATTTTCGATTTATTTGCTTACATAAATATTAACAATCACGATTTCTTCATAAACATGATATTAATATGTTTATACACTACAAGTTTTTTCGATATATTATAAAATGCTATTAAACCATGTTAAATAAGGGTATAAAAAGCATTACTTATCAAGAAAAATAAGTGTTTAAATTAGCAAAACTAATCAAATATACCTCGTAAAGCATGAATGAGGTATTCATGAATATGATTGTGATGGTAGAGATATAATAGTTAAATTTAAAATCTCTCTATTTATAGTCATATATATCTATAAAATGCCGTTTCTATGATCCACTAAATTTGCTATATATAGTTATATATAGGAATATAAACTTTCACTATAAAGCAATACAGTATGATATACTAATCTACAGTAATACATGAGGGAGTGTAGAACAAAGGGGTTAATTATGAAAAAAGAAACTAAAAAAAATAAGGTCGCATCAGCCTCTGCTGAAACGGCAACAAACAAGAATGTCGTATCTAAACCGGATGCAACGGATACGACAACGCATACTATGGACGCGCCTACGGATGTGGAAAAGGGTATTAATGATTTAAAAGCATCCTACGATACGTTCCTATATATTTCAAAGCCATTTTCTAGCACGAACATTAATAATTTGTATGCTAAGGCTAAGATTTATGGACTTGATCCGGTGGCGCCGATCAAGGCGCGTGTGTTAGAGCTTGGCGCATCCTGCGGCGGTAACATCATCCCACAAGCGATGTACTACCCTACGGCGACTTTCACAGGCATCGACCTATCCGGCGTACAGGTGGAGCACGGCAAGGAGATCATCGAATCCATCGGCCTTACGAATGTGACGCTGCTTGAAAAAAACATTATGGACGTGGATAAGAGCTTCGGCACCTTCGATTACATCATCGTTCATGGTATCTGGTCTTGGGTACCGGACATGGTGAAAGACAAAATTCTCGATATTTGTAGCGAGAATTTATCGAGCCGTGGCATCGCTTATGTATCGTACAATACGTACCCTGGCTGGAAACGCTTAGAGCAATTGCGCGATATTATGTTGTACGCGGATAAACGGGCGGAAGATAAGGGTTTATTAGAACGCACGTTGTATACGAAGAGTGTGTTAAAGCTTGTAGCGGAAACGATGAACAGCGACGATCGTTCTCGGGCCCAATCGAATTACAAAATTAACAATATCAATCGAGTGTTACAATCTAATGATTATTACGTAGCACACGAGTACTTGGAAACGTACAATGATCCAGTGTATGTATCCGATTTCATCGAACGAGCTCGTCAACACGGCTGTGCCTATGTAGGTGACGAATCATTACAACGATCCTTCATTACCTGGCTTTCAGGAGACGTGGAAAAAAACATTTCCACCCTATCCAACGGCAATTATATTGACAAGGAACAGTTCTACGATTACGTGTACGACACGCAGTTCCGCATGAGCCTATTGACGAAACTGTCCAACGAGGACAAGATCAATCACGACGAAACTGTAACCCAAGACATCTTGAACAACCTGTACTTTATGGCGCCATCTAGAAATGTGAAGGGTGTTCCTGAGGACTGGACCAATACTGTTCACATCGCTATCAAGGTGTTGATGGATACGTTCAAGGAATTTACCGTTCAGGATATCGTCAACTATATTAGTTCCCACTATCCGGGCTATGTCATCGATGGCGACGTGTTGTATCAACGTCTGTTCCTCCTCATCGTGACTGACAACCTCAACATTTACGGTTCTTCCTATCCTCGCACGCCGTTTGTTGAAAATGAAAGCTACATCCCAGAGCGCTTTATTAAATACATCGAAACCATTGTGGAAAAAGGCGGCAGCCAATACCTCACACCGGGTAACATGTACAACCAAGTGGACGGGGACGTCGACAATGGCCTATTATATGTGATGAAACAATTGGCTAAACCAATCTCTCGGGCCGATTTAATCGCCAACCTCGACGAAAACCTAACTGTTAACCGCACCACTAAGGACGGCTATAACTACGTTGTACCGACCGAAGAATACATGGACGAAGTGTTGACACACATTGAAATGTTGGGGTATTTTGAGAAATAATTTGAATACGAAAAAGGAGCTGTAACAAAACAGCTCCTTTTTTATGCTATCTATCAATCTATCCTATATAAAACATAATCCTAAATTGGAATTACGTTCTAATGAGTGATTATCTTGTTTTATATAATCCCATGATTCTTTATAACCTGTACATTGAGAAAATGTAGACTCACTTATAAATTTAATAAACGCATTTATATCATCATAATACCTTTCGGTAAAATCCAATGAGTTAGCCTTTTTCTCTTCATCAGTAGCATTGGGCTTATCATGTAACACATGATCCAGGTTACAAGACATATAATATATTTTATAAGGAATATTATTCCACATTACAGAGGTCCTTGAACTTAAGGTATTCAAATTCTCACGCTTATGCTCATTTCGCTCGATAGCAACTTGTCGATTTGGGACTATAACAGACTCTAATGTATATAAAAATTTATCTTTTGTCTCATCCTCAATAATGACAGAGTCATCAACAAAAGCTCCATCCATATCAACTAAATGTATAATTTGCTGAACATCCGCAGCTTTAAAATGATTATTTTCAGCATATACCTTAATTTCATTACCTAATCGAGCCTTAATATTAGACTGATTTATTCCTCTTTTAGAGGTAATATCCCCGTACATAATTTTCATATGTACAGTATTACTATCAAAAAATTTAGAAAAATATAATTCTAATGAATCCGCATCAGAAGGTCCTTCAACAATAACAAGCACTATTTTTCGTCGTGCCATTTATATGCACCAGCTTTCCTAAAAGCATAAGAAATTTCAGCATTATTTGTCGATTTATATAATTCTTCGTTCTGTTCCCCAAGCATGATATCTCTATAGTAAAAGTCGCGTAAGTTATTGCTTGTCTTTACATTAACCATTCGCGTATATCGATTGCTAGGATTAGTTGTGGTAAAAGCAATACAGCCTTTATCAAGTGTTTCTAAAGGTCTTAGGTTATGAGATGTAAATATTAATTGGCCTTCACCTTTCTCTGAAATGATTCGTAAAATCTCACCAAGTAGATATTCAAAGATACCCGAGTCTAGCTCATCTATGGCAACAGTAATAGATTTTCTATTATAGACAGAAATTAATAGGCCTAAAACGGAAATAATTTTACGTATCCCTTCAGATTCATATTTTAATGGAATATATGTATTTGATTTATAGGATACTAACTCAAATCGCTCTCCGTCTTGATTATCCTGCAATTTTTCCTTACCTAGTGTTTCTACACCTATAGTTAATCCTGGTACAATTTGGGTTAATACCAAATTCATCATAGCTATACTATCTCTAATATCTTGTACAACGGCTATAGGAAATACATTAGGTTGATTTAAGGATAATCCAATCGTACCTACAATATGTCTCGTATCAGCCCGATAGTTAATCTCTAATGGTAATGCATCGAGACTAATTAAGCCACTATGTTCCGTTGTTACTACAAATAAATCATGATTTCCATACTTCACTAAGTCTGTCAAAATCGAATATACTAATGCAAAATCTTGATTTGATTCCATCACTTCATTACGACTATGAAGTCGTTTCATAAACTCAGGAGAGAAAATAAAGGATCGCGATTCCGCATTCGCTTGTTTTTTATTTACGATTAGATCTGTAATATCATCAATATCACGACCAACTAGTAAATCTAATTTTGATTTAGGTTTAAAGATTTGCTTAGCCGGTACATTCGTGTCAATTAAAACACTTTTTCTAATATTGGTTTCTACACTTTCAAGCTTATATTGTAAGCGCTCTTTTGTAATACAAATACGATGTTCTCCATCTCTAGTATCATCCGTTATATTACTTTCACCAGTAATCGATGAAGTAATGCCTAATTCCACCTCATAATCTACTAAAATATGTTTATGATTATCCTCTATTAACAATTCAAAATTTAATTCACACGTATGAGAGGCAGAGGATATATTGATATAATCACGAATTGTAGAAGGCAATTTTTGGCCTGTAAGTAATAATTTTAAAACGCTAATCGCATCTATAAGTGCCGTTTTACCAGAACCATTTTGACCATATATACCTAATAAACTCGATTTATAGTCCTTTCTTGTATTTATGAAATTGATACGACCGTGTTCAATATTCTTTATATTATCTATCGTCATAGATGCTAAACGAATATATTTGGTAGTGTTCATATACTTACCTCCTAGTATGCTAAGTGTAACACACCAACCATTTATATTCAATCAAATTGCAAAAACGATATTTTATATTACGATTTACTATTTTAATTTACGTTTTGTAATACCACAAATAAAAAACCGATACAAACTCTACTACTAATCGCTAGAGTTCGTATCGGTTTTTTCGGCTCTCTGTCAAATGTTGGGGTATTCACCCTACGAGTCTTCTTTAGCACCAATCATAGTTATGGTTGGTGCCATTC
>OIFF01000143.1_pt1 | contig 26524 bp, 36 predicted proteins | sample 1581981 | NCBI WGS metagenome assembly OIFF01 (sample SAMN07501067, study PRJEB24779) | human gut metagenome | isolation source: stool | host: human infant | place: USA: Pittsburgh, PA
TAGTGTTAGACATATATTCAAGCCTATCTCTTATCTGGAGATACAGCTACTGTCTGGTGTTTCAGGGGGCTACATCACACCTGGGCCGCTGACACAGTATCCACGCCGACAGTTGTGATGGTAACGGCAGATACAATTTTAGTCGCAGAATCATTGATAGAGGCGAAAAGTCTTGAGATTGCAGTTAGTGACTGGCTGAACAAGTTGTCAATGACAGACTCATCAGCTCGCGATGATCTGCAGGAACGGCTAGTCAGAGCGGGAATTGAAGCCGTAATGGAACACAGGATGACAACACCGGTATTCATCAGCGCTCTGGAGTCATTACCAGAAACGAGCCGTGAAAACATTCGCCTGATCCGAGCCCATATTCGTCAGTATGCGGCCACTTTAACCCAGGCAGGCGAGGTGCATGCATGAAGCTAACCCTGCCATTTCCACCGAGCGTAAACACCTACTGGCGCGCTCCGAATAAAGGGCTGCTGAAAGGCAGGCATATGATCAGTGAAGCGGGTAGGCGTTTCCAGAGTAACGCTTGTGCCAAAATCATAGAGCAACTTCGCCGACTGCCTAAACCGTCCAGCTCGTTGTGTGCAGTAGAAATCCTTCTGTACCCGCCGGACAACCGCCGCCGGGACATTGATAACTACACCAAAGGGCTGTTTGACGCACTGACCCATGCCGGGGTGTGGGAAGACGATAGTCAGGTAAAACGCATGCTGGTGGAGTGGGGGCCGGTAATACCGAAAGGGAAGGTTGAAATCACGATATCCCTATATTCAGGGGTGGATGCATGAACAGTAGCAGCTTGCAGTATTCGAAATTTAGCAGTAGTGTCAAAAACGAAGCGAAGAAGGAGTGCAGTCCACTTCGCAATACAACCTGTGGAGAACTATATGAGTCAATTGCTCGTAATTGACGGCGTTTCCGTACGCCGTGATCTTGATGGTCGTTACTGCCTGAATGATTTACACCGTGCCGCTGGTGGTGAAAAGCGTCATCAACCATCGAACTGGGCATCATTAAGCCAGACACAAGAGCTTATTGCTGAAATTTCGAGCGCTCCTGACATTACAGGAGCGGCCCCCGTTGTTAAGGTGGCTGGTGGGAGTAACCAGGGCACCTTCGTTTGCAAAGAGCTTGTGTATTCTTATGCGATGTGGATTAGCGCCGCCTTTAACCTCAAGGTGATCCGTACATTCGATGCTTTACACAGCGCCTCCGCAGCAACCCTGAAATCAGATCAGGTGCATGCAGGTGTCATTCTGCTTGAGTCTGCGGCGAAGATGCTGAACCTTTCCAATTCTTCCAAACTCGGCGCATACCAGAAACTGCAACAGGTCGCTGGTCTGCCTGATTTAATGCCGAAATACGCCATTGATGCACCAGCCGGTGCGCCAGATGGCTCCAGCCGCCCAACGTTTTCCCTTAGTGCCCTACTTAAGCAGTGCGGTATCCGCATGACGGCAAACCAGGCTTATCACCAGCTGGCAAGGCTTGGGATTGTTGAACAGAGAGAGCGTCAAAGCCGTACTGGTGTTAACGGTGTAAAGCGTTTCTGGTCAGTCACATCAAAGGGCTGCATGTACGGCAAAAACATCACCAGCCCAGCTAATCCACGGGAGACTCAGCCGCACTTCTTCGAAGCAAAATTCACTGAACTGGCTCGTATGCTGGATAACGCAAGGTAAGGGCAATCACGATGAGGACAACTCCCCCACACCTGCAGCCTGTGCTTTCAAGAATAAAGCGCTTTGTTGAGAAAATGCCAGAAGGCACAACGCTGACCCAGCTTTCTCAAAAGGTATATGCCTACAACCAGTTGCAGAAGAAAGACAAAGAACTGCTGGTAGAGATTATCCGTGAAAACGGGATGTTGCTCGTTGTAGGTGATGGCAGGACAACAACCTTCCATCATCCACGCTTTGGACATCAGGCAGTGACAAACGGGGTCGAAGAAGAAACGGTAACGGAGAATACAGTGATTAAGAAGACGGTAACGCCGGAAGATTTACGCAAGCAGGCTGAGGAATTGATCCGTGCAGCGGAAGAGGCAGAGAAAAAGGCAGGTGATCGGGCCGAAATTAAAAAACAACTCGATCCCCTTAAACTGGAAATCCTACAATCCTATGGGATGGCCAGCCGCAAATTCGATGAATTTGTTGATGCTATGGCTGATATGGGAAAAGCCGTGCAGAAGCTGAAACAGCTTTCGCTTTAAGGAGTCGGGCTTGAGAGCGCTCCTTAAACCCGTAATTATCCCTGAGCTGGGGCTGGTGGCGTTTCGCCCCGGCTCACAGTTGCTGCCTCATTTTCACCGGGGCCGCATGTTGATCGAGAGTGAGCCAGAACATCTCGCCGATTTGCCAAGTGGTGAAATCCCGGCAGCAGAGCAGCCGTTAGCCGAAGACCCTGCCTTACGCTCGGTGTTCACCAACGAGGCCGTGTTACGTCGCGCTGGTGGCTTGTCTGGTCTGGAGGACTGGTTATTACGTGATAATAGCTGTCAGTGGCCGCATGAGCCCTGGCACATGGAGAGCATCACCACGATGCGCCATGCGCCTGGGGCAATCCGTCTGTGCTGGCACTGTGACAACCTACTACGTGACCAGCAATCCAGCGCACTGGAGTCTATCGCCCTGGCGAACTGTGCCGCTTACATCCTTACAGCGGTTCGCCGTGAACTGGGGTTTGATGATACTCACGCACTGACACTGCCCGAGCTTTGCTGGTGGCTGGCCCGCAATGGCCTGGCTGATGCGATACCGGAAACGGCAGCGCGTCAGATACTGCGACTGCCCAAACCCGTTATTCAGTCAGTAACAAGAGAGTCCGATCTTGTGCCAACACGCGGACCCTCTGAGATTGTGCAGGAAACGGCAGCGCGCGTACTGGCCCTCACTATCGACCCTGAAACACCAAATGTGCATATGCGCAAACCTAAAGAGTCGCGGTTGGTCCTTCCCAAATACATTCAGTGGGTAAAGACACAACCATGTATTGCATGCGGTAAACCGGCTGATGATGCACATCATCTAATAGGCCACGGACAAGGAGGGATGGGAACAAAAGCACATGACATTCATGTGATTCCGCTGTGCAGAGCAGATCACCGTGAATTACATGCAGACCCCAAAAAGTGGGAAGAAAAGCATGGGAGCCAGCTTGAACTGGTAATTCGTATTCAAAAAAAAGCAGTGGCTATTGGCGTAATCGCTTATGTGGAGAAATAAACATGTTAAACCCGTCTGAGGTTGGTAAAGCTGGCGAACATGCGCGCCTGCGCACACTGGAAAGCATCTGGATTCAGGGCAAACTTAACATGTGGGGCCGCTGGTCATACATCGGCGAGGGTAAAGCGGGGAATATGTTTAACCAGTTGCTGACCTCTCATCACGTTACAAAGACCGCCGTCAAAGAAGCATTACGGAGAATGAAAAAATCAGGCATTTCAAAACCCGAGCTTGAAGCGTTCTTTATTGAGATTCTCAACGGGAAAAATAAAAGCGGTCTGGTGTTCTGTTCTGATGGGGAAGCCTTGAAAATTGATGGCGTAGTTGGATGCGTTCTTGTGGCTGCTGGATACGATGGGCTGTTCGATATTATCACCCAGCATTACCGCTACCATAAGAGCAAGAGACGACTAGCAGATGAACTACAGGAGAAGCATCCCGAATGGTCCAATGCTACCTGTCGCCGCCGCATTGACGTTTGGCTAAGTTTGGCAGAATCGATGCTTTACGCACCAATGTGTGACGCATTCGGCACAAATAGCGAAAGATTTTACTTGCAAAGTGAGCCAGTAAGTGTTTAACTTCGTGTATGCTTCGCAAAGCTGTATCCAAAGCGACATCAAATAAAAGAAACCCGCCATTGAGCGGGTTTTTTATCGATGTTTATGATTGAAACAGGGCTGTTGGTAAAGCTAAAATAACATTTCCCGCTTCGTCTGGATTGATACGATGGTTCCCGCTTTCCAAACAGCAGTTTTTAAACATGTCGCAGATAGACTGAAAGAGCGATTTCCTCATAAGTCACTTGAACTTGTTTACGCAGATGAGTTAATTCTGAAAGATATGGAGTTTCTCAAAACGAATAACAAGCTTCGCTGGGATCCAGGATTGAAGTCTCGTGTCTTCATTGACATGATGGAAGAACATCCTATTAAGCTTGTTGTTTACTATCGTGGCGAACCTATCGGATTTGCTTTTGGTTGTTACTATAAGCCAAAGCAAGCCGTTCACATTTGCTGGATGGAAAAACGAAACGATGCCCACGAAGATCTCGATCATCAGATGCTTGGTATCGTTCTTGACTGTTTTGCTGCATACGCACAGTTTCTTCAAAGACAGGGTGAGCCTATCGGTACAATAGCTCTCGTAAGCCCTGTTGAAGGAGCTTTAAAGTATTATACTGATAGTGGTTTTGAGTATGTTTCTGACTATGATCGCGGTGGTAGCGCTATGGTACTTAGAAACCAGAACCCAATAACGTAGTGTGAGTACTGTTCTGATTTTTGGTTATTGATGCTTAAAAGGTATTGAAAAGAATACTTAGTTGGTGCACTCTGAGCCAACACTAAGCACTCGTTCATGAGCTATTATTACTACTACTAATTTTCGAGTAACAGTACGGGTTACTTGCTTAAGAACTACGACGGTATTCATAGCCAGTGGCTAAAAAGGGGAATGTAATGAAACATCTTGAGCAGATTGAGATCGAAGCAGCAGAACTTGTTGCCGAACTCTTTGCCGGCAATTCTTCTCCCATGGAGACGTTTGGTATCAATTGGAGCCAAACTCAGATGCTTGAACGCAAAAACCCAGGCATCGTTATCAAGCTAGCACCAGATGATGGTAAGAAAAGAGCCTGCTGCTAAGCTTTAAGAATTCATGAACGCCCGCTAAGTCGGGCGTTTTTTATTTGTGCTTTTTAAAAACAAACCTCGCATCGGCGGGGTTTTTTCATTTCTGGCCTCGGGAATCACACACTACCTTCACTTTTACGAAAGCGCCCGAAGGCCAGATCCCTCCTTTCATAAATCACGCACAGCACTTCCCAAACGCGGAGGTGGAGTATGTATCGAATGGACAAAATCACAACTGGTGTGAGCTACGGTTTTGCCGGAGCAAACGGAGGGTTCTGGGTGCTCCAGCTACTGGATAAAGTCTCGCCCTCGCAGTGGGCAGCGTTAGGTGTTCTCGCAAGCGTCCTGTTTGGTCTGCTGACGTATCTGACCAATCTGTATTTCAAAATCAAAGAGGATCGGCGCAAGGCCGCCAGGGGTGAGTGATGGGTAAAGCTAAAATCGCTGGTGGTGCTATCTGCTCAGTGATGGCAATCATCGCTATCATCGTGAGCAACGGGCAGGTGCGAACCAATCAGCGCGGACTTGAGCTTATCGGTAATGCAGAATCCTGCCGACGTGATCCTTACGTTTGTCCCGCTGGTGTTCTGACGGACGGTATAGGCAACACTCACGGCGTAAAAGCCGGTATGCGTAAAACTGATACGCAAATTGCTGCTGACTGGCAGGCAAACATTCTGGATGCTGAGTCATGCGTAAATCGCTATGGCAACGGACGCAACCTGTCCGATAACGCATTCAGTGCTGCTGTTTCAGTTACGTTCCGTGCCGGGTGCGGAAATCTGCGAACCTCTCAGATGTTCGCCATGTTCCGTAGTGGCAACATCACCGCAGCCTGTAACCAGTTTACCCGTTGGGTATGGGGAGGCGGACAGATATTGCCGGGATTGGTGGATCGTGCCGGAAAAGAAAAGGCTCTCTGTCTGGATGGTGCATGATGAAGATTCGTTATCTCATTGCGATCGGCGTTTTTATCCTGAGCATCTTCGGCGGCCTGGTGTGGTCGGCATTTCACTACAGCGACAAAGCCGCAACCGCTGAGAGCGAAAACCGCGTACTTAAGTCAGACAATGCTCTGCAGGGGCAGGTAATAGCCACTCAGGCATTCAATATCAACCGCTTCAATAAAACCGCTGAGACCGCCGCGCAGGCAAACGCAATTGTGGCCGGGAACAGCGAAACAACGGTAATAAAATACCGGGAGATATTACGCCGTGATAAAACCTGCGATCTGCCTGTTCCTGATGATATTGCTGGTGGGCTGCTCGAATACACGAACCGTTTACGTGCCGGGGCAATGCACACCGATTCCACCGGGCCTGACTCAGCCGATGGTGGTTCCACTCCCGCCAGCGGGCTGACGTACTGCCAGGCTGTTTTATGGATTGAGCCGCTGCTGGCAACCATAGAGCAGGGCAATAACAATTTCGCGGGCATCCGCGATATCGAACAACAGCGCCAGAAACCAACAGAGGAAAAACCATGACCGTTCGTGCCAAGTTCCGTTGTCACTTTATTCAAAAGGCTGACGACAATTCTTATTGCACTGTCCACATGAGTCCCGTTACCGACGACACGCCAGAAAATAAAACCTGGTCGAAGTACACGCCGGGTGGCCTGCTACAGATGCACATCTCTAACCCCGCTGCGTTCAGCCAGTTTGAGCAGGGCAAAGAGTATTACATCGACATCAGCTCAGCCAATTAACTGGTCTGAAAGCATATGTGCGCGAGCAGTGTTTGAGGTGAATTAATACGGGGTAAGAATGATGAGTAAAGTCAATTTGGCGCCTATAGAAATCACAATAGACGCCAGTGAGGCAATGAAGCAGGTTGGAGAACTGATAAAGTTACTTAAACTTCCAGCCCGTTCCTTTCAGGGTATCCCTGAGCACGTCGTCAATTTGTTTTCTAACCGTGTCCGTGGCCTGATCAACAACATCGTCCCTGGTAATCTCTCTACCGCATTCAGCACAAAAGACATCAACGAAATTTGTATCAAAGTCAAAATCGTCGGGCCTCTCGAACATCTCACTACCGCAATCAGGACAAACGGCCTTCATAGTTTGCATGAATATATCCTTTCTACTGTTGGGGAGTTTAAAGATTAAACAAATTCATGCTGTTGGGGAATGGCATGGATCACGTGTCGATCACAAACAACTGACTGGGTTGCAAGCGTATGTGCGTGAGCAGTGTCTTAAATAATCGGATCTCGCGGTAGCGCGATTTTTTACTAATAGAGGGTAAAGAATGTCATCTCCAATCATTAAGTATTTTGCGTATCAGCATCTCCCGGCTCACTTACAGGAGGTAAGTAAGCCAATTGGCGATCTTGCGACACTGATGGATGAGTCACTTCCGGACGGTGCGGAAAAATCAGCAGGCCTCCGCAAGCTGCTCGAAGCCAAAGATGCGCTGGTACGCGCCAAGCTGGGCTAAGGCATTACAGCAGGCATTCACTGAGTGCCTGTGATAATGCTTTATTGGGATAAATCTTGAGCGTATTGTGCAATCTCTAAACAATGAAAAGGAGGTTGTAATGTTAGAAAAATATTACCCGTCTGGGTTAGGTACTCAACCAGCGACAGATGACCAGCAAAAAAGAATTATTGCTGTGCAAGCAGCATTGGAATTAGTCAAAGCATCTTTGTCATCTTCGGGCGGGCAGGCTACTAGTGCCAAAACAGAACAAGAGATAAAAGCGGTAATTAATTTAATCTCACCATTAGCTGACGCCATTCAGGAAGCTGTTAATAAGTAATTAACAATTCAAAAAAAGCAATAGCCTCGCAATAGCGGGGCTTTTTTATTGCGCCTCCCACGCGCACATCCTAACGATATCTTTCAGTAGTGAGCCTGGGCATTCCGCTTTATCGGGCGGTCTGTCCTTGCGACAGGCTCACATCAAAAAGGAAACAACCATGAGCAAAGAACTTTCCGGCGCTGCTGGCGATGTCCTGCATGCGCTTTTCTTCCGTGGCGCGCTGGTGGATGGCGATTTGCCGTCAAAGGCTGGTGCTGCTGAACTGCGTGAACTGGGTTTTGTGATGACTCAGGACACGGTAACGCCGTTCGGTGGTGAGCATCATTTCAACTTCCTCACTCCTACCGGGCAAGAGTTCGCAATCAGTTACCTGGTGGAAAGTCGCTTCGGTAAGAAAGCGGATTTTCGGATTAGAACGGGGGAGACGTTCATTAATAACACCACTCTACAAGGCGTTCTCCACATCAACCCGGCGCTGACAAAGTTAAGCCTGACTGATGCGATGCGAGATGCTGTTATTGCTGCCGTTCGTGACAGCGGCCAGTTCGTTGAGAAGCAAACTGGTGACGAGCAGCAATCGGTGGTGTTCAAGGCTGACTGTTTCAAAGTGACGGATGGAGTCAATGACAGTGGTGAATCCACCATCCAGCAGCAAATCCAGCAGGCGGCTAACGCTATTATTGAAGCGACAAAAGCAGCACTAGCCCGACAAGATGCGGCGATGGCGGATCTGGCCTCTACTCAGGCGGCTATTACAGAAAGCATTAACCAGGCTGTGAATGATGCCATTGCTAATGCGCTCAAACCGGGTGGTTTGCTGTACGCGAGGAAGTGACTATGCAGGTCACTATTGATGGTGTCCCGTATGTTCCCTCCAGTAGCGTATCAGCACGGATCGGCATAGCAATTACCACGCATAACAGGCCAGCAGTTTTAGCCAGAGCTATTGAGCAACATCTTAACTATCTCCCGGCTGGTTCGTTGCTGGTGGTTATTGATGATGGTTCACAGCCTGCCGCAACTATCCCGGAAGGCGTAGAACTTGTTCGGCTGGAAATTTCACAGGGCATTGTGGCGGCTAAGAACGCCAGCCTGACAGCCCTGATGGATGCCGGGTGCGAACACCTGTTTTTGTTTGACGATGATGCATGGCCGATTGCCGATAACTGGCATCTACCCTATACCGAATCACCCGAGCCGCATCTGGCTTATCAGTTCCTTGATCTGGCCGGGCCTAACAAGCTCAATGATATAGCTGTTCTTTATCGTGACGATAAGCACATTGCTTATACCGGGCAGCGTGGCGTGATGCTGTATTACCACCGCAGCGCCATAGATAAAGTCGGCGGATTTGATCCGGTTTACGGTCGCGGTATGTACGAACACAGCGATCTCGCCTTGCGCATCCATAACGCAGGTATGACATCGTGGGCTTATATCGATGTGACTGGCTCCGAAAAGCTGATCCATTCCCTTGATGAACATGAAGCAGTGGAACGTTCGGTACCGAAACCAGACCGACAGGCGCTGGTGGAACGTAACGTGAAGATCCACAACGAACGGCGGGATACGGGATTCACAGGATACGTTGAATACCGGAATCAGCGCGACGTGGTTATCACAACGCTGCTCACCAGTCAGCCTGATACGCAGCGCGGATCGAAAATGGCGGCCTCGCCAGACATGCTGTCTACATGGGCGGCATCACTTAGGCAGTGTGGGCGTATCGCGCTGGTGGATGAGCTGACCACCGCACCATCAGACGTTGAACTGTGGCGTGTGCCTGATGTGAAGATGAATGTCTACTTCCGCCGCTGGCTGCACATCTGGCAGCACCTTCGGGATCATCCTGAATACCGGTTCGTCTGGTGCACGGATGGGACCGACGTGCAAATGCTGCGCGAGCCGTGGGATGAAATGGTACCCGGCCAGATTTACGTTGGCTCTGAACCGAAGACTTACGCAGACCTGTGGGCGGCGAGCAATCACCCGGAGCGCATCTATCAGGAGTTCATCGGCGAGAACCGCAATAATTTGATGCTGAATGCTGGCCTGCTGGGTGGCACCCGTGAGGATGTCATGGCTATCGCTCACGGTATCGTCCGTCTTTATTACCTGACTGAAAGCAACCGGTTCTGGAAGAAAGAATCGGCTGCAGCAGCCGTTGGCGACATGCTTGCGTTTGGCATTGTGGCTTATCGGTTTAGCGATCGTCTGGTCACCGGCCCCCGAGTACATACGGTATTCAAAACAAACGGCATCGGTAAGGAGTTTGCATGGTGGCAACACAAGTGAAGTTTGTTGTTGTCGGTCACCATTCCCGACACAAGCAGGCGCTTAGTCTGGCTGAATCTCTTGGCGCCATCCTGTTGATTGATAGCGGGGACCACGGAGCAAACTGGAATCACCGGCGCGCGCTGGACTGGGCCGCCGGACAGCAATGTCGGGTCGTAGTCGTGGAGGATGATGCTCGGCCTGTGCATGGCTTTGTAGAGAAGGTCAGCGCCTGGCTCAAAGATAAGCCTGACGATCTCATCAGCTTCTACCTCGGCACTGGCCGCCCACCTCAGTATCAGACGGCTATTGCTGAGCGTCTGATTGCTGCTGATAAGACGCGGGCTGACTTCATTACCCTGCCTCAGTTGATTCATGGCGTGTGCTACAGCGTGCCGGTTGCAAAGGTTGCGGATGTACTGGCCCGATGGGATCACAGCGCTGCTGCTGATTATGCCGTGGGCAATGCATATGGTGGTCAGGTGGTTTATCCCTGCTGGTCACTGGTAGATCATGCCGACGGGGAACCGGTAGAGCGTCACCCTGATGGCACAGCCCGAACTGAGCGCCGACGGGCATGGAGGTTGTATGACTAAGCTGACGACATTAAAGCCCCGACTTAAGGTTATCGATACCCGTCGCATCAAGCCTGTATACGGAGAGCAGCGCCGCATCAGCGGCAGCGCCCGCGTCAGTCTTAAACGTCGCATCTGGGTACGCGACGGCGGTCATTGCTGCATGTGCGCCCGCGTTATTGAGCTGCACGAGAGCGAGCTTGATCACCGCATCGCGCTGCAGTTCGGCGGCGACAACTCAGAGCGTAATCTCTGGACTCTGTGCAAAGGATGTCACGCCGGGAAATCGGCGCGGGAAGCGGCAACCAGGCAGCCTGATGAGGAAGCACTGAAGCATGCGGTGCCCGCGGCTGAGGAGTTTCATCATATCGTGGTGATTTGATAAAGATATAGTTTCAATTGCAACTATTTCAATTGAAATGATATCCATTATCAACACCGGGGGGGGGGTAGGTTTGGGTGTAAACCTCGATCGCGCTGGACACCGCCGCCTCCCTCACGCACAGAAAAAATTCCCCTCTGGAGGGTGTAAACATGTTAACAGCGCAAAAGCGAAAATTCGCGGTCGCGCTGATGTCCGGTATGTCTAAAAAAGATGCGGCAATAAAGGCGGGGTATTCTGAGAAATCCGCACGGTCTAAGGGTTCGCAACTGGCTAAAGACCCGGAAGTCATCGCGTTTATTGGGCGTAAAAACAAGGAAACTATCGAGGTTGATGAGGTTCCGGTCTACCGAAAAAATGTTTATACCCCAGCGGTAAACAACCCCGAAAAAACATCCCCACCGGAATCACCTCCGACCTCACCGTCGGTGGCGGTGACTTATGACGATCCGCTCCAGTTTCTTATGGCGGTGATGAACAATACAGGCGAAGACATTGACGTCCGGAAAGATGCTGCAAAGGCAATGCTTCCCTATATTCACCCCAAAAAAGGGGAGACAGGGAAAAAAGATGCCAAAAACGCGGCGGCGAAGGTGGCCGCTGGCGCGGGAAAATTTGGCTCTATGGCTCCGCCAAAACTGGTCGTCAATAACAAGGGAGGGTAATTCATGGCGCAATGGTCCACGGCTTGCCCTGACTGGGAAAGTCTTCTGGTTAGCAGGCAGTCAATCATTCCACCCCCGATTTTTCCTGACCAGGCGATGCAGGCGCTGGGTATCTTTCGTGAACTGCGAGTTTCTGACCTGCCTGGCAAGCCAACGTTCGGTGAATGCTCCGAGGAGTGGGTATTTGATTTTGTTAAAGCCATCTTTGGTGGTTATGAGGCCGATACCGGCAATCAGTTAATTCGTGAATACGGGCTGTTGATATCGAAGAAGAACACCAAATCGACTATTGCGGCTGGCATTATGCTGACGGCGCTGATCCTTTGCTGGCGAGAGGACGAAGAACATTTGATTCTGGCACCGACGAAGGAGGTAGCCGACAACAGTTTCAAGCCTGCCGCCGGGATGATACGTGCAGACGAAGAGTTGTCGGATATGTTCCAGATTCAGGATCACATTCGCACCATCACACACCGGGTCACGCGTAACACACTGAAAGTTGTCGCAGCTGATACCGACACCGTTTCGGGCAAAAAATCGGGCCGCGTCCTGGTGGATGAGCTCTGGTTGTTTGGCAAACGTGCTAACGCAGAAGCGATGTTTATGGAGGCACTCGGCGGGCAGGTTTCGCGAAATGAAGGTTGGGTGATTTACCTGACCACGCAAAGCGACGAGCCACCCACTGGCGTGTTTAAAGAACGCCTGGATTACTGGCGTGATGTGCGCGATGGCAAACTACATGATCCTAAAACGCTGGGGATTCTGTACGAATTCCCGGAAAGCATGGTTGAAAGCAAGGCATATCTGGAGCCAGAAAACTTTTACATCACCAATCCTAACATCGGTTTGTCCGTCAGTTCTGAATGGATAGCCGATAACCTTCGCAAAAATCAGGCGAAGACTGACGGAACCCTGCAGCAGTTTCTTGCCAAGCACCTCAACATTGAGATCGGCCTGAATCTGCGTACTGACCGCTGGGCAGGAGTTGATTTCTGGGAGTTGCAGGCCAGAAAGGTGACGTTTGATGAATTGCTCCGGCGCGCCGAGGTGGTCACTGTCGGGATCGATGGCGGCGGTCTTGACGATTTGCTGGGCTTTTCTGCCGTTGGCCGTGATGGTGAAACCCGTGAATGGCTTTGCTGGTGCCACGCCTGGGCGCATGAAATAGCCATCAGACGCCGTAAAAGCGAAGAGTCCCGGTTCAGTGATTTCGTGAAAGCCGGTGATTTGACCATCGTTAAACGCGTCGGACAGGACACGGAGGAAGTGGCTGAGTATGTCAGCCGTATCCACACCGCTGAATTACTCGACAAAATTGGCATTGACCCGTCTGGTGTGGGGCAAATCCTTGATGCCCTGATCGAAGCGGAAATCCCGGCTGATTCCGTCGTGGGTGTCAGTCAGGGCTGGCGTCTTGGCGGGGCGATAAAAACCACGGAACGCAAGCTTGCCGAGGGGGTGCTGATTCATGCCGGACAGCCGATGATGTCCTGGTGTGTCGGCAATGCCAGGGTTGAGCCTAAAGGTAATGCCATCCTCATTACCAAACAGGCCAGCGGTAAGGGGAAAATCGACCCGCTTATGGCGCTGTTCAACGCGGTTTCGCTTATGGCACTGAATCCTGAGGCGAAGAAACAGGATTATCAGGTATTTTTCTTATGACTTTTAACGTCAGTAAACGACCCGCTCCGGCGGGTTTTTTCGTTTCAGGAGGCATCAAATGACCCTTAACCGCGCATGTACCATCATGACGGTAAAGGCGGTAAATGAGGACGAACGGATAATCACCGGCATCGCCTCCACGCCTTCACCTGACCGTGATGGTGACATCATGGAACCGGGGGGCGCGAAGTTCCGCAGCGATACTCCATTCCTCTGGCAGCATGATCGCTCTCAGCCCATCGGTACCTGCACGCCAAAGATGGTGAAAGAGGGGCTGGAAATTACCGCAAAGCTGGTAAAACCAACGCCTGACATGCCATCGCAGCTTGCAGCCCGTCTTGATGAGGCCTGGGCATCAATTAAGGCAGGTCTCGTTCGGGGGCTGTCTATTGGATTTCGCCCCATCGAATATTCGTTCCTGGATGAAGGTGGCACCCGCTTTCTGTCCTGGGATCTGCTTGAAGTCTCCGCAGTGACCATTCCGGCGAACGCCGAATGCTCTATCCAGACCGTTAAATCTTTTGACCGCCAGTTACTCGCCGCGTCAGGCAATGAGAAACCCGTGGTTAAAGCACATAAGCCCGCTGGCGCCACAGCACCGAAAATCAATATTAATAAAGGAAACACGTCGATGAATATCGCAGAACAAATCAAAAGCTTTGAAGCTAAACGTGCAGCGCTGGCAGCTTCCCTCTCTGACATCATGGCGAAGGCGGCGGATGATGGCCGTACCCTGGATGCTGAGGAAGAAGAGAGCTACGACAACACGTCCGCTGAAATCAAGTCCGTGGATGCGCACCTTAAGCGCCTGCGTGATATGGAAGCAAATCTTGCGATCACAGCGAAGCCGGTCAGCAAAGCCGCAAACGGCGATGTAACCACCGTGACAACCAGCGCACCAGGTATCATCCGCGTTGAACAGAAGCTGGAAAAAGGCATTGCGTTTGCCCGTTTCGCCAAAGCTCTGGCCGCCGCGAATGGCAGCCGTTCGGAAGCGCTTGAAATTGCCCGCAAGCAGTATCCGGATGATGCGAAGCTCCATCATGTTCTCAAGGCTGCTGTAGGGGCCGGGACCACGACTGACCCGACATGGGCCGGGGCGCTGGTGGAGTATCAGGACTATGCACAGGATTTTGTGGATTTCCTGCGGCCACAGACGATCATCGGCCGTTTTGGTCAGGGTAATATCCCGGCACTGCGTCAGGTACCGTTCAACATCCGCATTCCGGCGCAGACTTCCGGTGGTTCCGCAAACTGGGTTGGCCAGGGTAAGGCCAAGCCACTGACGAAGTTTGACTTTGCGTCGATTACGTTCAGCTTTGCGAAAGTAGCCGCAATTGCTGTGCTCACTGATGAACTGATCCGCTTTTCCAACCCGGCTGCAGACGCGCTGGTGCGCAACGCCCTGGCTGAGGCGGTTATCGCGCGCCTGGACACGGACTTTATCAGCCCGTCGAAAGCAGAGGTTGCCGGTATTTCCCCGGCATCCATCACCAACGGCATCGCCGCCATTCCGTCAACCGGTAACCCTGATGATGATGCGGCGGCTGCATTTGGGGTGTTCGTTGCCGCCAGCCTGCAACCAAATGGTGCGGTGTGGCTGATGTCCAGTACTACCGCACTTGCTCTGTCGATGCGTAAAAACGCGCTGGGTCAGAAAGAGTACCCGGAAATGACTCTGCTTGGGGGTACCTTCCAGGGCCTTCCGGTGATTGTCTCCCAGTACGTTGGCAATCTGCTTGTGCTGGTTAATGCACCGGATGTGTACCTTGCTGACGATGGCGGTGTTGCAGTCGATATGTCCCGCGAGGCGTCTCTGGAAATGGAGAGCGATCCGACTGGGGACAGTATCACGCCGACAGGTACCGAGCTGGTTTCCATGTTCCAGACGAACAGTGTGGCCATCCGTGCTGAGCGCTGGATCAACTGGAAACGTCGCCGTACTGCTGCCGTTGCTGTTATTTCCGGCGTTAACTACGGCGCCACCCAGGGCAGCTAATGTGCTAACGGAGGGCGGGGGAGACCCCGCCGTAATACATGGCAAAAATCAGGTATCTGCAACGCACTCACGATTCGGTTCCGGGCGATGAAAAGAACGTGAACGCCCGGTGCGCCAGGGTGCTGGTTCTGTTGGGTAAAGCGGAATACATCAGCAACAAACGTGCTGGTGGTAGCAAAAAGAAAAATAACGCGGGGAATGGCTGATGTGGAACCCTTTCAGGAAAAAAGAGAAGGCCTTGCAACAGCCTGCCACTCGCGGGATCTGGACCTCACTCCTCAGTTATGTCAGTGAACCCTTTGCGGGTGCATGGCAGCGTAACCTTGAAATAAATCAGCAAACTGTTCTTTCCTTTCATGCTGTTTTTTCCTGTATATCGCTGATAGCCAGTGATATTTCAAAGATGCCACTACGTATGATGCGCCGTGATTCTGACGGCATCTGGAAAGAGAACAGTGCCGGGCCTGTTGCTGCGCTTTATCGTCGGCCTAATGCCTTTCAGAACAGGATCCAGTTTTTCGAATGCTGGCTTAACTCGAAGTTATGCCACGGGAATACCGTGGTGTTAAAAATCCGCAACACCCGGGGACAAATTACAGAACTCCGTATTATTGACTGGAGCAAAGTTACCCCGCTGGTTGCAGATGACGGATCAGTCTTTTACCAGATAAACCCTGACAACATGACGGGTATCGAAAAGTCAGTCACTGTTCCGGCACGTGAGGTTATTCACGACCGTTTTAACTGCCTGTTCCATCCACTTATCGGTCTCTCCCCGATTTACGCAGCGGGGCTTGCCGCGATGCAGGGGCACCATATTCAGGAAAATTCAGCGTTCTTTTTCCGCAATGGCAGTAAGCCAAGCGGCGTTATAGAGGTGCCTGGCAATATAACGGAGGAAAACGCCAGAATCCTTAAATCCAACTGGGAAACCGGGTATACAGGAGAAAACGCCGGGAAAACAGGGCTTCTCAGCAATGGTGCCAAATATAACCCTGTCTCTATTTCAGCGGATGATGCAAAGGTGGTTGAGCAGCTCCAGATGTCCGCAAAAATTGTCTGTTCAGCGTTCCATGTCCCCACTTATAAAGCCGGAGTTGGCGAACTCCCTTCGTACGACAATATTGAGGCTCTTGAGCAGCAGTACTATTCCCAGTGCCTGCAGACGCTCATTGAGTCTATCGAGTTACTGCTGGATGAGGCGTTTGAACTGGAAAACGATTCCGGGACCGAGTTTGACGTAAATGCGCTTCTGAGGATGGACAGTGAACGCCGCATAAAAACGCTGGGTGAGGGGGTAAAAAACACCATCATGACACCGAACGAAGCGCGGCGAAGTGAAAATCTGCCACCTGTAACAGGCGGCGATGAATTGTACCTGCAGCAGCAGAATTACAGTCTTGGCGCACTGGCCCGCCGCGATGCATCAGAGGATCCATTCGGTAAAGGCAGCCAGGCACCGCAACAGCAACCAGATAAAAGTGAAGGAAAGTCGTTATCTGATGCACAGCAATCAGCGGTAAAAGCGATGCTCCGGGGGTTACTTACCAAATGAATGAACGCGAATTATCTCTGATAAAGGCGTTAGGCGAAGAGTTTGGCCTCGTTCTTTCTGAAATGCGCGAGGTATTCAGTAAAAACCTCGAAGCACAGCGCCAGGAATTTGAAGAAAAATTGTCCCGCATTTCAACGTCCATTGATGAAATTAAAGGCGCACCATCTCCTGATCTTGCTGCCATGCTGGCGGATGCGGTGGCTGCCCTGCCATCACCTTCAGAACCCCAACTACCCGACATTGCCCTGATGATAAGTGAAGCGGTCGCTGCTCTGCCGCTTCCGCAGGACGGTAAAAGCGTCACACCGGAAGATATGCAACCAATGCTGCAGGAGATGGTGGATAAAGCCTTTAGCGAGCTACCGGTTCCGGAAAATGGAAAAGATTATGATCCGGTGGTGCTGAAACAGGCCGTGTCAGACGCGGTGGGTGAGGCGGTGGCTGCTATCCCGGTACCACAGGACGGGAAAAGTATTACGCCGGACGATGTTAAGCCTATGCTGGAGGAACTGGTTACAGCATCTATGCCGGTGCTTCCCGATATCAAATCGCTGATCGCTGATGCTGTGGCCGCCATACCACCCGCTGAACCCGCAAGGGATGGAGAAGATGGTCGCGATGCGCTGGCGCTCGAGATACTCCCATTTATTGATGAAGGTAAGAGCTATCCGCGTGGGTCTTATGCAACCCATAAAGGCGGTCTGTGGCGCGCATACGAGAAAACACACAGCATGCGCGGCTGGGAATGTGTGGTTGATGGTGTGGCAGGCGTCGAGATTGATCGCACTGACCAGCGGCATTTCACCTTAACGGTAAACCGTTCGAGCGGTGGCAGTGAAACCAAATCCTTTGACGTGCCGGTCATGCTTTACCGTGGCGTTTTCAAGTCCGGTGATGAATATCTGCCTGGTGATACGGTCACATGGGGTGGTTCGCTCTGGCACTGCGATGAGAAAACTCAGGGCAAGCCTGGTGAACCCGGCTCGACTGGCTGGACACTGGCGGCCAAACGCGGGCGCGATGCGAGGGACAGACCATGATTGAATTGATCACTCTGGCGGAAATTAAGGCACACCTCAAAATTGACCATGATATTGATGACACTGAACTGAAAGAAAAAATACAGCAGGCCAGCGCCGTACTTCTGGATTATATCCAGGGGAGCAGGGATAAGGTGGTGGACAGCAGCGGAAACCTGATTGAAGGCGAATCACTTTCGCGCATGAAGGCATCCACCATGCGACTGGTTGGCATGCTGTACCGCAACCCGGACCTTGCGGAAAAGGAAGATCTGCAGCCTGGTGAGTTGCCTTTCTCTGTGACGGCTTTCATTTATAGCCTTCGCCGGCCAACCATTATGTGAGGTGAGCATGTCCATTGCGGCAGGACGACTTATTCATGTTGTCACCATCCAGAATGCTGTCACAAGCAGATCTCCCTTTGGCGAACTTACTCAGGAATGGGTCGATGGTGAACAGATCAGGGCAGATATCAGGGCGATAAGCGGGAGGGAACTCATTACTTCCGGTGCTGAAAAAGCTGAGGCAACGGTTCGTGTCTGGGTGCGGTTCAGGGCTGGTATTACAGCAGCTTCCCGATTAAAAGTGCTTTCTGGCCCTTTTCGCGGTCAGATCCTTGAAGTGTCAGGGCCGCCGATTCCTGACAGTCGCGGTACCAGACTCGAAATTTTGTGTAAGCAGGGGGTGGTGTCGTGATTGACCATACACTGGATTTTTCCGGGCTGTTGGATATTTCTCAAGATCTTGAGCGGCTCAGCAAAGCGGAAAATAAAAAGGTTCTGCGGGATGGTACGCGCGCAGGGGCGGAAGTACTGAAGCAGGAGGTCATCCAGCGCGCGCCAGAACGTACCGGGAAACTGAAAAAGAATGTCGTTGTTGTGACAATGCGCGGTAAGCGTAATGCAATCGCTTCGGGTGTGCATATCCGCGGTGTTAATCCGGCAACGGGTAACAGTGACAACACCATGAAGGCCAGCAACCGACGGAACGCGTTTTACTGGCGTTTTGTAGAGTTAGGCACATCGAACATGCCCGCTCACCCCTTCGTTCGTCCTGCCTTTGATACCCGGCAGGAAGAGGCGACCCGTGCTGTGATCGCCAGGATGAACACAGCGATTGATGAGGTGCTGTCAAAATGAAGGAATCTGATGTATTTCACCTTATCGGTTCACTGGCGAACGGTCAGGTATATATGGATATCGTTCCGTTGAATGATGCCGGGAAACCTGCAGTTGTGCCTCCGTGGATCACTTTCACATTTGTGTCCCAGAGCTACGGCGACACCTTTTGCTCACCGGCAGAGGAAACAACTTTTGTACAGGTTGATGTGTACTCAAGGAGTGTTGAAGAGTCACGGGAACTCCGGGAGCAGGTTGTCATCGCTCTTACACCGTTGCAGTTTACCCGCATGTCTAAAACGGGCGGCTACGAACCTGATACAAAATTGCGGCGGGCAACGCTGGAAATTTCGGTTCAGCAGTAAGTAAAAATCCGTCATAAACATAACCGCCACCTGGCGGTTTTTTTACATCTGGAGCAAACATGACCAGTAAGTATGAAAAAACAAAGGGCACGCAGATCGGTATCTCGAATGCGCCCGTCACAGAAGACGATTTTAAGGCTGCGGGTTTCCCGACGGCAGGCGTGACGTTCCTTGAGGCTGAGTGCGCCACGAAGGAAATCAGCTACACAGGCGGCCAAAAAAGTGACATCGATGTCACCACGCTTTGCTCCACCGAGCAGGAGCAGACCAACGGCCTCGCGGCTCCGGCAGAGATGTCCATTTCCCGTAACTGGGTGGGTGATGAAGCCGCGCAACTGGCGCTGCAGACGGCATATGAAAATGACGAGCTGCGGGCGCTGAAAGTCGTTTTTCCCTCCGGTAACGGTTTTTATGTGCTGGTGGAGGTCCGTCAGAGCAGCTGGTCTGCAGCGACATCTCAGGTCGTTGGCGCAACCTATTCACTGCGCGTTAAAGGCAAGCCGAAACGCATCACAGCAGTGGCATCCGGTTCTTAAGCGCCTGCGGGCGCTTCTCATTTTTAATTCGCAGAGACACGTTTAATGGCAAACCCGAAACCTTCATTACGCGATATGGCGCTGGCCCCGTCGCTGGCATTTCGTACCAGAACCATTACGGTTCCCGAATGGAAAACTAAAGTCACCGTGCGCGAACCGTCCGGCGATGCATGGGTTAAATTTCGTGAGTTCCTGACGCCTCCTGAACTGCAGGAAGGAGAAGAACCCGTAAAATTAACCGCTGCGCAGGAATTTATGCGCAACAAAGATGCGGATGTCATCCTCTTTATTGATGTTCTGCTGGACGAAGACGGCAACCGCGTTTTTTCTGATGACGATTCACAGATCGTTCGCGAAATTTATGGACCGGTACACAAGCGCCTGCTGAGTGCCGCACTTGCTCTTGGTGTTGATCAGGACCAGGCCGAAAAAAAGTAAAAGAACCGCTGACGTTCTTTCTTATGTCTCTGGCGCTCCGGCTGGGGCGCACCCTCCACGAACTCCGCAGCACGATAACGGCCAGCGAGCTTAAAATGTGGATTGCGTATGACCGGATGAGTCCTATTGGCGACTGGCGCGGTGATGTTCAGGCGGCCCAGATATCGGCAGCGGCATTCAATGCCCAGGGAGGTAAAGCAAATCTGGCTGACCTGCTGCTGAAATGGGGTGGAGAGAAAGAAGGAGGGGAAGAAACCTCCGAGCTTGAAAAATGGATGTCTGATCTCTGATGCCCGCCGTGCGCGGGCTTTTTTATGGGTGAAATATGGCTACGCTGCGCGAACTGATCATTAAAGTCTCCGCTGACTCCGGCTCGTTCCAGCGGGAAATTGCCCGCGCCTCACGGATGGGGCAGGACTATTACAAAACAATGGAGCAGGGCGGTAAGCAGGCGGCAGCCGTCACTCGTGAAACACAACGCTCGATTGCTGCACTGAATGCCGAGCTGGTCAGCATTAAATCTACCGCCACGGGTCTGGCTGGCGCGTTTGCAGGTGCATTTGCCACACATCAACTTATCCAGTACGCCGACACATGGAACCAGTTAAGCGGACGCCTGCGCCTGGCATCAACGGGCGCGGAGGATTTTGCTACCGCACAGCGCACCCTGATGGATATCAGTCAGCGCACCGGAACATCATTTGAGGCTAACGCAACCCTTTACGCACGCATAGCATCTTCCCTGCGTGAGGCTGGCTACGCGTCAGCCGATGTGGCAAAAGTCACTGAAACAGTCGCCACGTCGCTGAAATTGTCTGGCGCGAGCACGGAGGAGGCCAGCTCCGTTATCACTCAGTTAAGTCAGGCGCTTGGCTCCGGCGTGCTGCGGGGCGAAGAGTTCAACGCCATCATGGAGAACGGCGGCCGCCTGGCGAAGTTATTGGCCGATGGCATGAAAACCACAGTCGGCGGCTTGCGCAACATGGCGCAGAACGGGCAACTGACGACGGATAAAATTGTCCCGTTACTGACCAATGTCGAGTTGCTGCGCAAAGAGTTCGAAACGCTACCGGCTTCTATCAGTGGTTCAGCGCAGAAAGTCCAGAACAGCTTTATGGCCTGGGTTGGTGGTGCGAATGATGCACTTGGCGCATCCACGGCGCTGTCAGGGGCGCTTGATGGTCTGGCGTCAAACCTTGATACAGTGGCTAGCGGGGCGGCAGTTCTGGCTGCTGTCGGCGGTTCACGTCTGCTTGGTGGTATTCTGTCCGGTGTTACGTCATCTGCTGGTGAGGTGCTTGAAGCCAGAAAAAACCAGATTGCTCTGGCCGATGCACAGGCATACGCCGCAACACAGGCACAGCGTAAAGCTGTAGCGAACGCCAGCGCCGCAACGTCTGCCTATAACCTCGCGGTCGCCGAAGCGAATGTGGCCAAAGGCTCAAACGCGTCAGTGCTGGCTGCTGATAACGTCATCAAAAAACGCAGCGAAATGATTGCTGCGAACGCACAACTTGTTCTTTCAAACCGTGCCGTCACCGCCTCTCAGGAGTCGTTAAGTCGTGCCACGTCTGTGATGGGATTAATGATCAGCGGCGGCAGAGGCCTGTTGTCTTTGGTTGGCGGTATCCCCGGCATGCTGACGCTGGTTGCCGGTGGCTGGTACACAGCATACCAATACCAAGAGCAGGCTCGACAGTCTGCCCAGGATTATGCCCGGCAGATTGATCAGATCAGGGATAAAACATCAAAAATGTCCCTGGGTGATGCCGACAGCAATAGAGGGAAAACCGTTGATGCGCTGGTGGAGCAAAATCGCCTGATCGAGGAACAGGCTGGAAAGGTTACCGCACTCAAAGCGCAGATAGATGACCTGAACGCCGCGAGGGGAAAGCCAGGCGTTACCAGCGAAAATGATGCAAATATCGTTAAATCGCTGGGTATCCTGACCGACCAGTTAACGGTGGAAGAGAACAAACTTAACCAGTTACGTGACCGTTCTCATGTCATTCAGAAAGCCCTTGCGGAGATAGAAACAAGACGAAACGACCTAATCCGCGAGCAAGCCTGGAGACAAAACGAGGCTTATTATTCGCTTTTGAATATGACAGGCGCCCACTCTGAATTTAACAGACTCATGAGCCTGGGCAACACACTTCTCTCTGCGCGAAACAGCCTTGTTCAGGTACCAATGGCATTGCCGCAGGCGAGCGTGTCCGACAAAGATGCAAAATCTCTACTCAATAAGCAGCGCCAGGCAGAACTTGCCGGGTTAACTGGCATTGATAAGGTAAATCGTCAGGTTGATTTTGATCTGCAGGATATGGGGCGCTCTGGTCCGGATAACTCCGATTTTGCGAAGCGGTGGCGTCAGGCGGCGGTTGATGACTACAACAACACGCAGAACGTGGCAGCGGCACAGAAAGCCAAAGCGGACGCCACGAGGGAGGCGGAAAAGGCCGACCGCGACGCCGCCTCGCAGGCGCAGCGATACGCCAGCAAAATTGAAGATTTGACGATAGCTACTGAGGTGCAGAAAGTCCGCGCCAGTGAGGGTGAAAAAGCGGCTGATTTGTACGCGGCTGCTCACCAGAGCGGCATTAAATGGACTGCTGAGCAAACCGATGAAATCCGAAAACAGGCCGCAGAACTGGCCCGCTGGACGTCACGGGCTGACGATAATGTCAAAAAACAGCGTGAACAGGCTGAGGCACTGAAACAGCTCACCGAAGCTGCGCGTAAATTTAAGGATGAGGCAACGGCGGCAACGGATACCGCTGGACTGAGTGACAGGCAGAAGCAGCGCTTTGATGAAACCCAGCAGATAGAACGAACATTCGACAAAGCAGGGGGTAGAAATTCTACCGAAGCGGTTAAGGCTTATAATGCCGCGCTGACTGAGCTTGATAACAAGTACAGGGCTATCGCAGCATCAGAAGCCGACTGGCGCGCCGGGGTCTCTCGTGGCTACAGCACCTGGTTTGAGGAAATGTCGAATATCGCCGGGACCGTGTCAGATGGCGTTAAATCCTCGCTGGATGGCGCATTCAGCAACGTTACATCCATGCTGGAGGGCAATAAGGTCTCGTGGAAATCCTGGGGCATTTCCGTTCTGCAAATCCTTGAAAAAGTAGCGCTGCAGATGGCGGTGGTTAATGCACTCGGCACTTCGGGTGCATCAGGTTCTTCTGGCCTGCTTGGTTCTCTTGTCAGCGGAATAGCCGGGTTTATCGGCGGTGGCGGCACATCTTCGGTTATGTCTTCAACATCCAGCACGGTAGTCACCGGACAAAGTTTCTCCGTGCCAACACCTCACCTTAATGCCCTCGGTAGCGTGTACGACTCACCGTCACTTAGCGCATACAGTAATGGTGTTTACAGCACCCCGAAAACATTCGCATTTGCCAAAGGTGCGGGAATTTTCGGAGAAGCAGGACCAGAAGCCATTATGCCGCTGACTCGTGCTGCTGATGGTTCACTTGGGGTACGTGCTGTCAATTCAGGTGTAAATAACGTTCAGACTGCCAGCGGTTCGCCGCAGGTTTATATCACCATCGAGGGCAATGGTAATACCAGCGTTCAGACGGATGGCGGTATGACAGAACAATTCGGCAAGGATATTGGTAGCTATGTTGAGCGCCGTTATCGCGAACTGATGGCGCGTGATATTGCCCCAGGCGGTGCCGTATGGAATCTGGCTAAAGGAGGTCGTTAATGGCTATCGAAACATTTACCTGGTGCCCGCGCATCAACCCGGAGCAGGAAGTCAGTTTCCGAACACGCAAAGCACAGTTTGGGGATGGTTATGCGCAGGTTTCCGGCGATGGGCTCAATCCGCGCTCGCAAAAGTGGACGCTGGAGTTTACGGGGAACGAAACCTATATCACTGCGATAAAAGCCTTTCTGGACAGGCATGGCGGGGTCAAAGCATTTCAGTGGACGCCACCCCTTGAACCGTTGGGCTTATACCGTTGTGCAGGCTATAAGCCCACGCCGCTGGGCAACAAAAAATATAACCTTTCCGTGACCTTTGAACAGGCATTTGCACCATGAGTTTAAACAACGATTATCAGAAACTGGAGCCGGGTAACACCGTCCGGTTGTTTGAGGTGGACGGTACCGCGTTTGGCGTTGGCGCGGTTTTGAGGTTTCATAATCACAATATTCCCCATACAGAAGCGGAAATAACCGCTGCTGGTGGGGATGAGTCAAAACTTCCGGCTAAATCCATCTGGTGGCAGGGCGTCGAGTATTCGGCGTGGCCCTGCCAGATTGACGGCCTGGAAAAATCGACAACCGGTAGTGGCGCCACGCCAAAACTGACCGTGGCGAACCTTGACGGCTCCATCACTGCGTTGTGCCTTGCATATGACGATCTGTTGAAAGCGACGGTAACGATACATGACACGCTGGCGCAGTATCTGGATGAGCGCAATTTCCCTTCCGGCAATACCGCTGCAGATCCCACTCAGGAAACATTGCAGGTCTGGTATATCGACGGGAAAAACACCGAAACATCAGAAGTTATCGAGTTTCGGTTAACCAGCCCGATGGATCTACAGGGGTTAATGATCCCGACCCGGCAGCTTCATTCTCTCTGCTCCTGGTGTATTCGTGGTAAGTACCGCAGCGGTGATGGCTGTGATTATGCAGGCACGAAATATTTCGATAAGCATGGGAATCCGGTAGATGACCCATCTCAAGATGAGTGTGGGGGAACGTTGGACAAGGGATGCAAACCAAGATTTGGCGAAGATAACGAATTGCCATTTGGTGGATTTCCCGGCACGTCACTCATCAGGAGCTGATATGCGTCAGAAAACCATAGATGCCATCATGGCGCATGCCGCTAGTAAATATCCCCGTGAGTGTTGTGGTGTCGTGGCGCAAAAAAGTCGAGTGGAGAGATATTTTCCTTGCCGGAATCTTGCCGTGGCGCCGGAGGACAATTTTGTCCTTTGCCCGGAAGACTACGCCGCCGCCGAGGACTGGGGAATGGTAACGGCTATCGTGCATAGCCATCCTGACGCAACGACGCAGCCCAGCGAACTGGATAAGGCGCAATGCGACCTGATGGCGGTACCCTGGCACATTGTCAGTTGGCCGGAAGGCGACCTGCGTACAATCAACCCGCGCGGTGAATTGCCACTGCTGGAGCGACCTTTTGTGCTGGGGGTTTACGACTGCTGGGGGCTGGTAATGTCCTATTATCGGCAAACGTATGGTATTGAACTGCCAGATTACCGTGTTGATTATCCGTGGTGGGAGGACCAGTACCCCGATAATTTATATCAGGATAACTGGTATGAATGCGGATTCCGTGAAGTGCCTGGCGACCCGCAACCGGGTGATGTCGTGATCATGCAAGTGCAGGCCAACAAATGGAATCATGCCGGGGTGCTACTTGAAGGTAATATGATGTTGCACCATCTGTATGGACGGCTCAGCGGGCGCGTTCCTTATGGCGGCTACTGGATGGATCGAACGATGAAGATTCTACGCTATAAATCCTTGTGCTAATATTTCCATTCCAAAACACAAGGAATGAGAAAATGAAAAAAGCAATAGTTTTTATTCTGGGTTTTTTGATTACTGGATGCGCGCCTCAAACAGCAAAGAGACCGAGTCAAGATGAAATGAATAAAACAGTTCCTGTTTGTGCATCGCAAAAACAATGCGATACCGCATGGTCGGCAACTAGACAGTGGATTAATCAGAACTGTGGTATGAAAATACAAAACTATAGTGCTGATTATATTGAAACCTATAATTCTGTTGGTGGAGATACAAAACTTGCATGCCAAGTAAATAAAAATAAGCAACCTGATGGAACATCTGCAATATTAATTAGGCTTTCATGTGGGAATATGTTTGGCTGCATTCCTGATCAATACCAATCGGTCATTAATTTCAATAACTATGTAAGCGATGCTATAAATAAAGCCTCGCCAATAAAAATTGGCATAATGACTTATATGTCAGATAAAAACGTTAAAATTGTCGAAAATCCTTCGTATTCGACTGGGCTTATTATTGAGAGTGTAACTTCCGGCGGGATAGCTTCAAAATCGGGTGTGGTTGCAAATGATATTCTTGTAAACATTGGGAGTGATCGCATCAGAACTCAGTATGATATAACTAGCGCTATGGAAAAATATCATTCGGGAGATAAAGTGGTGTTTAAGGTAATTCGTGCTGGTAGCGAGGTTAAGGTGATGCTGCCAACTTACTGATTTAGTGTATGATGGTGTTTTTGAGGTGCTCCAGTGGCTTCTGTTTCTATCAGCTGTCCCTCCTGTTCAG
>OIFF01000145.1_pt1 | contig 25983 bp, 27 predicted proteins | sample 1581981 | NCBI WGS metagenome assembly OIFF01 (sample SAMN07501067, study PRJEB24779) | human gut metagenome | isolation source: stool | host: human infant | place: USA: Pittsburgh, PA
CCGAGAGAATACCGGCGGCAGCGGGCATCGTTAACTTAAGATACAAAAGCTGTCCGGAAATGGCGGGTCAAGATCAACAGAGACAGGAGAGGACGGACTCTTGTGAAACTTCTTCATTAGAGGAAAGCATTTCCCAGATCACTTCACTTATTAACAGTTCAGAAAGGGCTGACAAAATTAACGCTCCGGTATTTAATTTTGCAGTTCAGGAGAAACCAACAATCCCGCTGCGCGTAATATACATGAACTTGCCTGGCTGAGGATAAGGTGACAGAGTTTAGCATAGGGTTCGAAATATGTTATGGTCCGTCAGGGCATCAGCTGCGCCGGCGCAACGGTATCTGCCCTGCTATTATGCAGGTATAAAGTATCATATAATTGTCACTCTTACACGACGAGACCGAAGTCACCTGGCACCTTGCCGGAAGTTGAGCTGAGTGTTGTTATCTTTACCTTTTCTGCTATCCTGTGCCTGTCACCTTGCCCCGGTTATTCCCGGAACAAATGGTGTACATCTACTGTTTATCCACTGATAAAAGTCAGGATGGTTGCCCTTTTTCCCCGGTCCGTTGACCTCAGGAAGACCCTCCTTCTGCACTGCGGTCATGTCCCGGCGGAGCTATGAACCTGTCTGATGAAGAACCTGGCCGGCAGCGGTAATTACACTGCTATACTTTTCGGCTCAGCGATGTGATGTTGTTGAGCCCTTCAACTGAAGGATGACGTTATGGATACCCTCGTGCCGGTCTATTCTGCAATACAGAAAGCAATTGCTGACGCTGCTCCCGGCGCTAAAACGGCTGAAATGAATTTGCAATTAATAAAATATGCCGACACATTAAAACATCTTAACTGTGAAGTGATCTGTGAAGCTATTGGCATTAATAAATCATTCAGAAGTGAGGTTCTCAGAATAATGAAAATCGCGGAAAGATTAAAAGCGGCCGGTCTTGATGTATCGCGCCTGTGAAGTTAATTTGTTTTCAACACGAACCGTAAATCACTGTCTCTTCCGGTCCTGAGTTGCATCCCTGCAGTTTTACATATTAACCCGCGTCTGATGATTATCTGTATGAGGATCAGAAACAGTACCGGAAAGGATGACCTGTTGCCGCCGCTGACATCTTCTTCGGTAATGCCGGCCCGGCAGCCACACCAGAATGAACCATCAGTGCTGGCGTGTTTTTCCGCCCTTACTGCCCTGAAATCTGATTTACTTCTGATTTATACATAACGTGTTTATATCTCCCTGGAGCATACCATCAGTATTGGGGGGAGGGCTTACACGTCTGTCCCGCTCAATCCGCGAAGTCAGTGCCGGTATTTACCTGGCCGTACAGGGGGAAACTGTTCCGTACGTGAGCGGGTAATGCCATTCTTCCTCCGCGATCGCTGAACGCTGGCTCCTTCTGCGTAAGAAGTAAGAGTGTCAATTGCAGCCTGGTAGGCGGGACATCTTTCACTGTTCAGTTCTTTAAGCATACGGGCCCGCAATGCATGAACTATCGAGGCGGTCGTGACAGGCTGATCCGTTAAAAGGACATCGAAGGCAGCTTCCCCGATAAGTTCATTAAAATTATATGGCCCTTCTTTGCTGTTCATCAGACGCATTTCCATGGGTATTCTGACATAACGAGAAGGTAATCATCCGGCCACGTCAGAAAAAGGGGTGAAATATCTTTTATGCAACAGGCTGTCAGAGGATGCACCGTGCCTGCTGCCGTACGCCTTTCCGGATGGAGGGAAAGGCCCTGATTACAGGACAGTGAAACTCTGTAACTGCCATCTGAAATTATATTTTTGCTGTTATGCCCGGCAGGTTTTCACAGGTATTGCCCTGGGCGGTATCACTGCAGAACGACGAGGAACCTTAAACCTGAACCGTTCAGTAGGGCTGGGTTCAGCCAGTCCATCAGATCGCCGGAAGCATGGCGGGGATGGACAGGTTTTTACCTCTCTGGGATCTGAATGATTCCGGTCACAGCACGAATAAATTTCATTAATAAACAGGTGTATTCACACTATACAGAACTTTCGAAGTTTACGAGTACTGTTTACGCATGAATATTCACAGAAAAACGTTGCATTCATATTCATTATATATCTGACATGATTAATTAAGTAGCCCGATCATGGTTTGGTACCTTATTAAATTACACTTACTATAATACGAATCATTTGCGACAACTGATAACGGATGGTGAAGGGGTATTCATTACTTCTGGTTCTTTGAAATGTGTCAAATATTTAGGATAAAGATTTACTCCCTCTGGACAGCGGCCATCCATACGAACACAATCATGATGCAGTTATGTAACAACTCAGTGATCTATTCTTTTGCCGGGAATATGGATGTCGTATATTCCCGGTTCTTTTATACGTGATATTTGCACCTGATTACGTTTATTGCCGAAATAGTCTGTGATAAACTCGAACTGATAAAAACTATAATTCCTATCTATGGACAATAAACATGTATTCTTACATTGCACGCCAGCCCATTTTTGACGGGGAAATGCGTACCATCGCTTATGAGCTTCTTTTCAGGGATGGTATGAATAATGCTTTTCCTGATGTTTCGCCAGAATATGCCACTTCACGGGTGATATCAGATCAGTTTCTGTGCATTCCTGTTCCCCGCATTGTCTGCAATCATCGTGCTTATATCAATGTTCCGCACCAGATGCTCATCAGTGGCCTGGGAGACACTTTGCCGCACGAGAATGTGGTTATCGAAATTCTTGAAAACGCCATACCTGATGACAGGCTCTTCACTGCGGTGAAGGACCTGCACAACAGAGGCTATCAGCTTGCCCTCGATGATTTCACGATGAAAGACTCCTGGGATCGCTTTCTCAGGTATATCAGTGTCATTAAATTTGATATAAGGGAAAATAGCTATCAGGATATCCTTCATTATATAAACACAAAAAAAGATCGGTTAAAAGCCACAGAATTTCTCGCAGAAAAAGTGGAGACGAAGGAACAATTTGATCTGTACAGGCGCGCGGGTTTTTCTTTCTTTCAGGGGTATTTCTTTAGCCGACCCGAGGTTATGAAGAATAAATGTCTTCCTCAGAATACTCTCTCATTGTGCAGGCTGATGATGGAGGTAAACAGGGAAGCCCCTGATTTTTCAGCTATTGAAAACCTGCTTAAAACGGATCTGACGCTGTCTTATAAAATAATGCGTTATGTAAGAAACTTACTATTTAAATCGCATGGCATTACGGAAACAGATAATTTTTCCCTGAAAGAAATGCTGATGTATCTGGGTTGTAATGCGATAAGGCGTTTTGTTACTGTAGCTGCACTGGCAAACATAGGAGTGGCTGGCGTTTCTGAGTGGTATCATTTGAGTATGGTTCGCGGGAAATTTTGTGAACTGATAGCCCGCCAGACAGAACTCGCATTATTACCCTGTAATGCATTTATGTGTGGTCTGTTCTCTTTGTTGGATATTATTCTTGAAGTGCCGATGGACGATTTAATTAAACAGATATCAGTTCCGCATGCTGTCTCAGCTGCGCTTTGTGAACATAAAGGAGATCTTCATAACGTACTGGCTCTTTCTCTATGTTATGAACAGTTTAATTGGGAAGGCGCTTCCGAAATCTGTCATACACTGAATATCAGTGAGTTCTCCGTTATAGAGGCCATGCAGGCAGCGACAAAATGGGCAGACGAGATTTCTTTCGGTTAAGAACCCTCTGTGCGAAGGCAGAGGTTGTTCCCACTAAAGCATTTAAAGCGCCAATCCGGTAAAAAAGGAAAGCGGTTTTCATGATGCAGGCCACCACACGGGGAAGCAATCCGGTTCTGCTTCCAGGGTAAGCTTAATGTCTGCTACTGGCATACAGCGGACATGTGTCATCCTGTATATTGTAAGCCGTCAGTTAACCCAGTCATCGAGTGTCAGACCCGGCACCCGCTCAAATTCCCGCGTATTATTGGTCACCAGGATGGCACCGACGGCGATGGCGTGCCCGGCAATCGCCGTGTCATTCGGACCGCTTGGCGTGCCGGCCAGGCGCAGCGCCACCTTAATCTCCGTGGTCGCATCCACCGCGGCGCGATCCCAGGGCAGGATGGCATCGAGACGCGTGCAGAATTCATCGACCAGCTGCACCTGGCGCGGGGAGGCCTTCGGGCCGGTGGCACCGGAGCGCATCTCGGCGTAGGTGATGGCCGAGACCACGATACGGTGACCGCGCAGCACCGCCTGCTCCAGGCGCTTCAGCACCGCTTCAGGCTGCTCGCGCATGATGAACGAGCAGATAGAGGTGTCGAGCATATGTGTTTTGTTCACAGGTCATATGCAGATGCAGGGCATATGGATATGTTTAACATATCCTTACTTCACACTTTTTCATCCGAGATCCGAAAAGCGGTAAAGTCGGCTCCTGTGCTAATCCTTATGTGCTGAGGCCAGAACAAGGAATGAAAGAAGGGGGTTAAACTGATATACTTCATGTAAGAATAAATCTTACATCAGTTACAGGAGGCCTCATGGCCAGGACGATGACAGTTGATGTTGGCGATGAACTGCGTGAATTTATCGATTCACTGGTCAAAGCCGGTGATTATCGCACCCAGAGCGAGGTAATGCGTGATGCACTGCGACTACTGCGTGAGAAACAGGCTGAATCCCGTCTGCAGGCGTTACGTGATCTGCTGGCTGAGGGGATCAGCAGTGGCGACGCAAAGCCATGGAACAAGGATGCTTTCCTGATGAAGGTTAAAGCCAGGGCGGCAAATGAAAGGGATTGAGCTGACACCAAAAGCAGAAGAAGATCTGGATATTATCTGGGACTACAGCTTCAGACGGTTCGGGGTGGCTCAGGCGGATGAGTATATTGGTCGGATAGCGGCGGTGTTTGACGTGCTGGCCACGCATAACATTGGAACGCAGCGCCCGGAACTGGGAGAGGATATCTACTCGCAGCCGGTGGAGAAACACATGATCTACTTCGTGTCATCGTATGCAGTGGTCACAATCATCCGTATTCTCAGTCAGTCTCAGGATACATCACGACACGAGCCCTGGAGATAACGAAAGCTAAGAGATTATTAATTCTTTAATATCAATCACTTAGTGCGTATAATCTATCTTATGTTAAATGCGATTCATGGTTCTATAACTTAATAGTTCATTTAGTTCATGCCCCATCTCCACCGAAGATAATTGCCATACTCTCAAAAAAACACCCCAAAAAATTTTGTAAGCTAAATCGGCACCCATATTCTGATCCTGCAACCAGCTCACCGAGTTGTTTATGGCCTGATGTCATTCTGACTGCTGACCGCTTTTACTGGAGATGATGATGACTGATTTTAATAATGCCTGGCTTCTGACACTGCCTGAACTCAAGCAAGACGGCAGATATTTGCCGGAACGAACAGTGTTTGCTCAAAAACTGTAGCAACTAAAATTTCAGAGGATGGCAAATGTCTGTCCGGATATGAATGGGTTCAGTTTGGATATAGAGAATTATTTAACGATAAGCCTGTTTTTTGAACAGGCTATGTTATCGCAATAGGGTTTACTCCAGCGCTATAGATACGCGGTAGTACTCCATCCCGGATAGGAACTATATCGACCAGACCTGTGTTGGACAGAATATCGACAAGCCTTTCGACGTTACTAATACCTATTTTTCTATCTTTAAACGTCTCCGCGCTCTTTGAGGATTTTCATCGCCATGCTTTTTTCTGTGTTGCTGGCTGAGCCAAAAAAACCATCAGATTTAATGAGGCGCTTTAGTTCTTCACTACTTTTGCTTTCTAAGCGCATTTTGGTTGCCTGGAGTTCATTAGCTTTTTCGTCCAAAGCGTTAGCTGCGCCTTTTGCAATTTTACCTGCAGTTTCCCAAAATCCCATTTAACCACTCCTTAATGCTTATCCAATTGGACTTGATGTGATCCGACGACTCCGACATTTAGGGCAATAATCAGGAGTGCCATAACCAGCACGACTGGTCCACTCATGCTTACAATCCAAACATTTAGCCCGGTAGATTGTCGGTGCCATTCAATACTCCATTGATTTTAAAAAATTTGTATAGTGCACTAAAATTATCGGCAGTTTTGCTCAGAACTTGAGAGGAATATAACTCTAAGCTGACATGTTACCGTTATGGTTGTTTTCGGCTTTGTTGAATAAATCAGATTTCGGGTAAGTCTCCCCCGTAGCGGGTTGTGTTTTCAGGCAATACGCACGCTTTCAGGCATACCTGCTTTCGTCATTTTGTTCAGCGCTCGTACCAGGGCCATAGCCTCCGCAACCTGACCATCGTAGTCACGCAGCGTCAGTGCCCCCCCGAACAGCTGTTTTACCCGGTACATCGCCGTTTCCGCTATCGAGCGACGGTTGTAATCTGTTGTCCATTTCCACCGCGCATTACTCCCGGTCATTCGCTGATTAGCCACTGCACGGTTACGGTCTGCATATTCACCGGGCCAGTAACCCGCACCTTTTCGGGGAGGGATAAGCGCGCTGATTTTCTTACGCCGCAGTTCATCGTGACAGAGCCGGGTGTCGTAAGCGCCGTCTGCCGATGCTGCCCTGATTTTTCTGTGAGTCTGCCGGATAAGACCCGGGAAGGCTTCTGAGTCCGTCACATTGTTCAGCGACAGGTCTGCACAGATGATTTCATGTGTGTTGCTGTCAACGGCCAGATGCAACTTTCGCCATATACGACGGCGTTCTTTGCCGTGTTTTTTGACTTTCCATTCGCCTTCACCAAAGACCTTCAGCCCGGTGGAATCAATCACCAGATGCGCGATTTCACCCCGGGTGAACGTTTTGAAACTGACATTAACCGACTTCGCGCGCTTGCTGACACTGGTGTAATCCGGGCAGCGCAACGGAACATTCATCAGTGTAAAAATGGAATCAATAAAACCCTGTGCAGCCCGCAGGGTCAACCTGAACACGCGTTTAATGACCAGCACAGTCGTGATGGCAAGGTCAGAATAGCGCTGAGGTCTGCCTCGTGAAGAAGGTGTTGCTGACTCATACCAGGCCTGAATAGCTTCATCATCCAGCCAGAAAGTTATGGAGCCACGGTTGATGAGGGCTTTATTGTAGGTGGGCCAGTTGGTGATTTTGAACTTTTGCTTTGCCACGGAACGGTCTGCGTTGTCGGGAAGATGCGTGATCTGATCCTTCAACTCAGCAAAAGTTCGATTTATTCAACAAAGCCGTTGTTTTCGTGTGTCAGGATTGGTGAGGTAAAGGATTTGCTAAAGAAAGTACTGGTTCCTGGAATAACAGTGTTACTGTAAGCTGCTGGTATAATTAACATATATTTAATATTGTAAGGTAATGAGAATGCATAACAATAGTCATATATCTGATCAGATTGTCCTTATCACATCAAGTGCCGAACAAGGTGATGCAAACTCTCAACACGAGCTAGGAATGCTGTATGTTAAGGGGGAAAGAGTTGGCCAAGATTTCAGTCAGGCCAGATTCTGGTTTGAAAAAGCTGCGGAGCAGGGCAATGAATATGCGCAATGCAATCTTGGTGCTCTCTACCTGAAGGGCCTGGGGGTTGAGCAGGACTATAGCCAGGCCAGAGATTGGTATGGAGAAGCCGCGGCGCAGGGCAATGAAAAAGCTCAATATAATCTGGGTGTTCTGTACATGAAGGGGCTGGGGGGTGAGCAGGACTATGTCCTGGCCAGATTATACTTTGGAGACGCCGCGGCGCAGGGCAATGTAAAAGCTCAGGACACTCTGGGAGTTATGTACCATAAGGGCTTGGGGGGTGAACAGGACAATGGCCTGGCCAGAGTCTGGTTTGAAGAAGCCGCAGCTCAGGGCAATCCAGGCGCTCAAAATCATTTGGGCTGTCTTTACGATAATGGTTATGGTGTTCCCCAAGACTGCGGCCAGGCCAGCGTTTGGTATGAAAAAGCCGCAGTACAGGGCCATGCAGAAGCTCAATACAATCTGGGTATTCTGTACGATAATGGTCATGGGGTTACCCTAGACTGCGGCCGGGCCAGAGAGTGGTTTGAAAAAGCCGCGGCACAGGGCCATGCAGAAGCTCAACACAGGCTGAAAATCACTGTACAGTGAGGATTTGGATTAAGCATAACTCAACACCATGCTCAAAGGCCCATTGATCCAGTGCGCGGCAGGTGAACTCCGGCCCCAGGTCAGTTCTTATCGTCGCCGGATAGCCTCGAAACAGTGCAGTGCTGTCCAGAATACGCGTGACCTGAACGCCTGAAATCCCTAATGCGATGGTAATTGTCAAGCACGCCTTCGTGAAGTCGTCCACACAGGTCAGGCACTTGATCCTGCGACCGGTGGCGAGCGCGTCCATGACAAAATCCATCGACCAGGTCAGGTTGGGCGCCGCCGGGCGGAGCAGCGGCAGACGTTCTGTTGCCAGCCCTTTACGACGTCGTCTGCGTTTTACGCCCAGCCCTCTCAGATGATAAAGGCGGTACACGCGCTTGTGATTAACATGAAGGCCTTCACGCCGCAGTAACTGCCAGATGCGGCGGTAGCCAAAACGCCTGCGCTCCAGTGCCAGCTCAGTGATGCGCCCTGATAAATGCGCATCAGCCGCCGGACGCTGAGCCTCATAGCGGCAGGTCGACAGGGACAAACCAGTAAGCCGGCAGGCACGACGTTGCGACAGACCGGTCGCATCACACATAAACTCAACGGCTTCCCGCTTCTGGTCTGTCGTCAGTACTTTCGCCCCAGAGCCACCTGAAGTGCCTCCTTATCCAGCATGGCTTCGGCAAGCAGCTTCTTGAGTCTTGCCTGGGGTTATATTCGTCAACTATAAGGAAGGAGATCAAAATATTCGCCATTCATAATATACAAACCCGACCCTTTATTCTAAATAGTTATATTTGCTTCATTATCTCGAAACCTGGTCTTGCTTCATAATAGGGTATGAAAAAGCATCCTTTGGTGGTTTTAAAAATGGGTATCTTGAACCGCACTTTTTACAAACACATTTTTCTTTTAAGTTATTTAGCGTGTAACCTTTTATAAAGAAATTTAATAAGTTGTCATTGCTAAACTCTGTTATTTGTCCACAACCCAGTGTGCCACAAGTAATCCTCATTGACATCCCTGATGCGACCCAAGATTCCAGTGTTTCAAGGTGAACGGCAAGTTTTTCGTACATGGGTCCATACTTAAATAATTCTTTTATACCATTCTCTTCCAGTAGCTCATTATTGTAGGAATCCATGAAGTAATAACTTTTCAACACAAAACGAGTCTCTTGTTTAGGCCCATCAGGACGAGATGTGTACGCAGTTGTATTGCTTCTAGCGGCTAATGTCGTGTAGTCGTAAGGCTTTCGGACATCTATAACAGATGCATAGGCTAACCTAATCTCCCATTTTACTTTCAATTCGAAATAATGACCGCTTCCTTCATAGCAAATCAATGTAAGAAAATCTTCGAGAGGGTATCCATCATAATCATGAGAGCGGCGTGTTAAAAAGGTTACATCACTCGTGGGTTGGGCATTACTAAATCGCTCTATCAACTTTATATACTTCTCAACTTCTCTTTTGTCTTTTTTTTTTCCAGCCATGGATTCAGGCCTTTAGCAATGGGTAGTCTAATAGTTGAGACACGTTAGCATGAACGCTTAATGTAATCGCAATGAGTTTAACTGAGACCTTAACATCATCTCGAATGACAATCTTACCTAAAGTGTATAAGGTCCGCTACTGGCACAAAGCGCAAACTTTTTATCTCTGCGCATGTCTTCTTTATTTGACCCAGTCTTCCAGTACCAGCCCCGGCACGCGCGCAAACTCTCTTGTATTATTCGTCACCAGTACGGCGCCGGCGGCAATGGCGTGCCCGGCGATGGCCGTGTCATTCGGGCCAATCGGCGTCCCGGCGAGGCGCAGCGCCACCCTGATTTCCGTGGTGGCGTCGACCGCCGCGCGGTCCCAGGGCAGAACGGCATCGAGGCGGGAACAGAACGCGTCAACCAGCTGGACGTGGCGCGGGGAGGCCTTCGGGCCGGTGGAGCCGAAGCGCATCTCGGAATAGGTAATGGCCGAGACCACGATACGGTGGTTGCGCAGCACCGCCTGCTCCAGGCGCTTCAGCACCGCTTCAGGCTGCTCGCGCATAATGAACGAGCAGATATTGGTGTCGAGCATATAGGTTTTGTTCACAGATCAAATCGTCCTTCGTCGCTGACAATGTCCTCGCGCTCCGCCATAAAGTCCGCGTCGGCTTTTTCCAGGCTGGCGAACGAGCCCCAGGTTGGCCGGACGGGACGCAGAATGATGCTGTCCCCTTCCCGGACGATCTCCAGCTCACTCACCCCCTCAAAATCCAGATCGCGGGGCAGTCGGATGGCGCGGTTATTGCCATTTTTAAAAATCGATACAGTTCGCATGATGTCCTCCTGGTTTCTGGCCTCATGGCCCATCAGCACATGCCCAGTATAGGTCGATGCTCAGCATATGTATAGGTGTAGCATATGCAGATGCCCTGCATATGGATATGCTAACCATATCCCATCATCTTTCTTTTTCACCGAAGATCCGAAAACCGGTAGTCCCGGATCTGCTTTCCGGCCTCCGGCGCGCTGCGGCCCGGCAACACAAGATGTAGCGGTGTTCTCAGCTGGTTGTGACGCTATATGTTGTGTCCTTCCCCTGCCCCGTGACCGGCCGCTCACCACCATAAAAGGGCGATATGGTTATTTCGTGTGCGTGGTACACTTCCGGAAATCCGTTAAATTATAGAAAGTCGGATCAGGTGAAAACGGGGACCCGGTAATTTAACTACGTGGTTATATGGCTGCTTGTTATCAGGTGAGAAATAATCACGGCTTGGAAAATAATCCTTCATGATGATGAGAAGAGTTAATGTCGTGAAACTGGTTGTGGCGAGTGACTATTTGTCAGCTAAACACAAAGGAGTTCAGAATGGGACGTTCAATACCGGTGAAGATTGGTCAGAAGGAATTTGCATCAAAACAGAAAGCCCGCGGCTATTACATGGATCAACGACCTGACGTGAAAGCTGTCGGGATCATTTCAGAAGGTGACTATTTTGAAGAGCTGAAGGAACTGTTCACCCTCTATTGTGACAGTTGTCCGGGCTGGGAACTGAACGGTCGTCTGATTAAACATTTTACGGTTCAGAATGAACCTCGTTTTACGAATGGCCGCTGGGTGTCACATCCCTGCTATAAGGTCCAGCTGAGCAACGGTGAGCTGAGACCGTTTTCGGTTGAAAAGGCAATAGACGCCATCGTAAAAGCAGCTGCAGCTGATCAACAGAAATAGAAGGCGGGATTTCTCATATGAAAGACATGATGATTGATATTGAAGCGGAACGATTTAATGAATGGCTTGAGGAAAATTACCCGGATATTGTCCCTGAGTCTGAAGCATGGGAGGAGGCCGCGAACCTGTATTACTGGGAGCAGGAGGCGCTTGCTGATCAGGCTCAGTGGGATCATGAACATGGACTGTTCGTGGTTTCCCTGAACGATGTTCATCAGCGTCACCGGCACGCAAGACAGGAGCTGCAGAAGCTACATGCCCTGCTCGACAGAGAGCAGCCAGAACTGGTGTACAGGATGTCTTTCGTCCATGCAGTGACTGTCATGGAAGCATACCTGATGTACTGCGCCAGGGCTCTGCTGGAACATGACTGGCCTCTTAAACGCTTCAGGGATGAATATTACCTGAATTCAGAACGCGTCAAAAAAAACAAAAAGCAGTCTTTGCGTGAGATGGAACTTGATATGTTCAGGCCCGCCGCACGCAATTATGTTTCCCGAATGACGTTTCATAACGTTAAAACCATTGAGCGCTATTTCAGCGCCGTGCTGCATACTCCGCCCGTCTGGCCGGTTAAGCCGCTGGACATTATTGCAGACTGGCGAAACGACCTTGTGCACCGTAACGGGGTGGATGAGCATGATGTGCCAAGAGGTATATCAGCGCAGCAGCTACAGAATGCTCTTCAGAGAGTGTCTGACCTTATAGAGGCAGCACACCGTTCCCTGTGCCAGGAGGTGGACTATTTCGGAAACTGGCGTAGTGAGGAAAACCGGGAAATCATTGCTTCAGCGCTGAACATATCAACAGACAGAGATGTATCCTGATAACTGGAATCATTATACTCGTACTGCAGACAGTCTCGGTTGCTCAGTAGCCGGTGGTCATCGATTACCCTGCCGTGCTGGCGGTGGAAGTGAGCTTACTACGGCCCGGATCTTTAGCACAAAATGCTGCTGTCGAAGCTCTGGAACACTGGTGCGCGCATTAACCAGGCGCTGAGCGATAGGCCAAGAGTGCCAATTTTGCCCGTCAGTTTTCCCGTAACTATGCTCTTTCTAACGTAACTCTTTACACCATTTGTAAGAAGTTCAATGAAGTCGCTAAAGAAAAATGGTTTGAGCCGCTTGAAGAAGAGACGCACGTTTCTGAATACGAATAGCAGAAGCCATACTGAAGCATGAACGTTCGAGATGATATTGAGCTGAAAATATTGACGACAAAGAACAAGCGAGAAGCAGTTATCCTAATAGTTGCAACTATTAATAAAAATTGAAACACTCAATACTTTTATTCTATGATCTCCATCGCAATTTCTATCAATTTAAATACAATTATCAAAAATCAATTATAATGTAATAATAAAACCAATTAATAGCGTTGAGGAAATTATGAGCATAAACCCTATAATAATAAGGCAAAATTTTAAAATCGGCGAATTGGACGCTGAATCAGACACACTTCTCTTGGAAAACTGTTTTATTGATAGTGGTTATCTTTCTAAACTATTAAACCCATCTGATACATCATCTATAGTTATAGGAAGAACAGGCGCAGGAAAAAGTGCTTTGTTGCACATGGTGGCAAACAAAGCACATAAATATAAAAAACTTGACCCTAATGATATTTCAATAGGTTTTCTAGAGCATTCAGATATAATTTCATTTTTTGAAGAGTTAAATGTTAATCTTGATATGTTTTATAAAGTATTATGGCGACATATTTTAATTATGGAATTATTAAAAATACGCCATGACATTAAGAGTGAATCTGATACGAATAGCTTTTTCTCAAACTTGCTTAGCAGGCTAAAAAAGATGAGATAAAACGAAAAGCCCTTGAGTATTTTAGGGAGTGGGGAGATAAATTTTGGATAGATACTGACACCCATCTTAGGGAAATAACATACAAACTGGAACGTGATACTAAGGCTTCGATTGGCACAGAATACAGTGCTGTAAATCTTAGTGCTGAATATGCAAAAAAACTAACCGAAGAACAAATACATGATGTTAAGAAACGAGCAAATGAGGTTGTCAGTAGGTTACAGATTCAAAAACTTAATGAAATACTTTCATTGCTTGCTGAATATTCTTTTGATGACCCACAAAAAAACTATTACATCATTATTGATCAACTGGATGATAACTGGGCGGAAAATGATACAAGATATAAATTTATAAGAGCGCTAATTGAAGAGATTAAGGTGTTTCGTAAAATTAAAAATATCAAAATAATAGCTGCTTTACGCCTGGACCTTTTACGATCAGTATTTAATATTACAAGAGGCTCTGGTTTTCAGGAGGAAAAATATGAGTCATATATACTTGATATAAAATGGACCTCTCAACAACTAACCGAATTAGTCCAAAAACGAGTGCGAGAGGTATACAAAAGACAATATACTCGAGAAGATGTTACTATTAAAGATATATTTCCAAAAGCAAAGGGGGGGCATTTAGGCATCACCCCTATTGAATATATAATTGAAAGAACATTATTTCGACCAAGAGACGTTTTACAATACGTGAATGAGTGTTTTAATGTGGCACTTAACAGAGAAAGAATATCATGGGATTCAATTCATAAAGCGGAGGCAGTCTATTCCTTAAAGCGCCTGAGATCTCTAAAAGAAGAATGGGGGGATATATACCCTTCCTTTGAGGAAACAATTGAAATACTGAGAAATCTTCCTGATAAATTTAGTAGAACATCTATGTCAAAAAACACTATAGACGCGGTATTAAGTGAATTATCCATTCAAAATACTACTGATCCATGTGCTATTACAGCAAACAAATTTTTAGAAGGAGAATCAAGAGAACAGGATGTCATTAATGAAATAATGCTTTGTCTTTATACAGTTGGAATTGTAGGTTTCAAGATTAGTAGCCTGACACCTTACAAATGGGCATTCAGAGACAGTACACCAACAACAAAAAATGAAATCAAACGTGCCAGTCTGATGAAAATTCATAAGATGCTCCATTCAGCTCTAGATATAAGAATAATTACTGGAAATCGCTATGAACGCGATGATGAGGAAGATATTGAGTGTTCTTAATTATATTATCTTTTGGTTTATAACATTTTTTGCCAGAAACAAGGATTATTCCCACACACACTAAGAAACTTTACTTTGAAGATGGACGGATGACAGCAGGAGCCGTCCTCTTTTCTGTTACTTACATCCTGACATTCCTCCATTTATCCCAAATATTCAGTACTGGACGCACCTTTGAGTATCATTCAAACTGATTGTAAGATTTAAACTTACAATCGTGAGGCTTGTATATCGCCAGAACAATAACAGTGGATCTCGGACACGAACTCCGTGACTTCATAGAATATCTCATTGAATCAGGTGATTATCGTACGCAGAGTGAGGTGATCCGCGAGTCACTTCGTCTCCTTCGCGAGAAACAGGCAGAATCACGTCTCCAGACCCTGCGGAATTTACTGGCAGAAGGCCTGAGCAGCGGCGAGCCTGTGGTGTGGGAAAAGGACACGTTCCTGAAAAAAGTTAAAGCAGGCACAAAGCCTGCCGGTGAAAAACGTTAAACTCACACCTAAAGCCAGTCAGGATCTTGAGGATATCTGGTATTACGGCTACCACCATTTTCGGTGAGGAGAGGGCCGACAGATATATTAATCAGCTCTCCGCTTTTTTTTTGTTTTGGAGTGCTCATAATATCGGTACTCCCCGTCCTGAACTGGGGGAATACATATTGGCACTACCCGTTGAATGACATATGCTTTATTTTCTGCAGACTGATACTGAAATTATTATTATCCGTATATTAAGTCAGCATCAGGATGCCGGCCGTCATCTCAACTGGGCAGTAGTCGGCAACCACATTGCGCTGCGTGAAAACTGACAGGGTTACAGGGGTGTACCAGGTCAGAATTCACGTAGCGCATCCTCCCCTTCCCTGCTCCCTTCCTTTTTTTGTTCGATCCTGTTTGTCCTGGCATTACCCCAATTCTCCCAAAAACCGTAAAACAGCCATCAACCCGCGTCATTACTGGCTTCATGGAGGATCTGAGCAGAAAAAGGATCCTTTACGTATTTGGTTTTACCCGCAATAATGCGGGATAAGACAACAAAAGGATCCGCGCGCTGCGATTTATTGTCATGGCAGGATCGGCCCGTCAGGTGCAAAATACCTGTATCCATAAACAGTGCGTGCGCTACGTGAAAAATAACTCATGAACAGCATCATTCCCTTGCAGAATTCACCAGAACGCGTCTCCCTGCTGCCGATCGCCCCGGGCGTTGATTTTGCGACCGCGGTGGCACTCCGGCGGATGGCCACCTCAACAGGTGCCACGCCGGCTTACCTCCTGGCGCCGGAAGTGAGCGCCCTCCTCTGGTATATGCCTGACCAGCGTCACCACATGTTGTTCGCCACCATGTGGAATACCGGGATCCGTATCGGTGAAGCCCGGACGCTCACCCCGGAATCGTTCGACCTGGATGGTCTGCGCCCTTTTGTTCGGGTGCTGTCGGAAAAAGTGCGGGCACGTCGTGGCCGGCCGCCAAAAGATGAAGTGCGTCTGGTACCGCTGACGGATGCCAGTTTTGTGCGTCAGATGGAAAGCTGGATGGTCACCACCCGCCCCCGCCGGCGTGAGCCGTTATGGCCGGTCACGGATGAGACAATGCGCAACTGGCTGAAACAGGCGGTGAAGCGGGCTGAAGCTGACGGCGTGCATTTTTCGATCCCCGTGACGCCGCATACTTTCCGTCACAGCTATATTATGCACATGCTTTATCACCGGCAGCCCAGGAAGGTCATCCAGGCACTGGCCGGGCATAAGGATCCGCGCTCGATGGAAGTCTATACCCGGGTATTTGCGCTGGACATGGCTGCCACCCTGGCCGTTCCCTTTACCGGTGATGGGCGAGATGCCGCGGAGATCCTTCGCTCCCTGCCCCCGGCCGGCTGAGATTGACGGCCCTGGCATGACGTCCTGTATTCCGCTAATACGAAATACAGGAGCAGAGCGCATTCAGTGCCCCTCCCTGCTCCAGCACACCAGGACATCATTCGGATGACTGAACAGCCGTGGTCTTGCACGGTGACCTGCAAGCCTGCAGGCATCGACATACCGCAGACAAGACAGGACACAGGCCGTACATCCCACAGTGTATTGTTTCCTGAAAGCTCAGTGAATCATCCCGTTAATTGCGAAAGTCATTCACCCCTGTGGCTCACTCCCTTCTGCCATCGGTCTCCTGTTCGCATTTAGCAGTGTGAAGCTGGCGCCGGGTTATACAGACAGCTGCAGTCTCATCCTGCCGGGCTAAACCTGCAATACACAGGGGAACGGATACCGTCAGGTAACATGACCGTCTCAGCATCCGATTGAGATTTTCGTAAGGGGTATAGAGCTTTACTGAAAAATTGACTGTGGCATGTTAACACGTGTGGAGCAGTGCACAGACCTGGGAATATCGCCGTTAAACCCGCATACCGTAGTCAATATCTGCGTATCACGGCCTGAAATCACATATGACAGTCAATATTGTTCGATCATGGCAGACATGATGGAGAACACATATTGACTGCGGTATGCGTGATGCATATCACAGTCAATGGAATGTCCTTAGCGGCATCCGGCAGTCATGTTATGCATATCGCAGTCAATTTTCTGGCTTCATCGCTGAGAGAGCTTCGGCCAGTTTAAGGGGATCGATGCCAGCAGCCTTCAGCGCCTTAATGACTTCGTCATAATTTTGCTCTGGCGCCTTCTCTTCTTCCTCTTTGCGCGGAACCTTCACAGGACCACTGATGAGTTTGGGGTTGCGATAATGCACGCTGAAATAGGTGGCTCGGCCACGTTTAAACTCAGTGTAATCCAGATAACCAATATCCCGCAGCTGCTCCATCGCCTTACGCACCGTGTGGTTCTGCGTATAGACATTTGAGGTGAGATTCAGCCGGTCACGCATCCGTTTCATGGAAATAGGTGCAGGATTCTGGGGAAGACTTTCGATGTAGGTATAAAGCGCCTGGGCTGATTCCTTGCGCTGCAGGGCGTCAATGGCTTTCAGCCGCAGCAGTACCCTTCTGTCCATGTGGTAAAGCTCAAACAGCTTAGGTTCAGCCTTGATCTCAACGATATCCTCGTTGATATCATAATAGGCTGACTGCACCAGATGGGTGGTCCATCCTTTGGTCTCGCTCTGGAACTTCAGCGTAACCGAGGCGAGTTTAAACAGGGAATTACTGATGCGATCGCGCATTTTTTTGTTTGAACGACGGGAGTCAAATCCGCACATCTTAACGAATTCGACGAACGACAGTTCCAGGGTGTCACTTTTTACCCCATACTCCGACATGGAGCGAATTATCCCCAGCCAGACTTTAAAATCCGTGTCCATATCAAGACGCGAACCGGTGATCTTAACGTCAGTGTATCCTTCGCTTTTGGCAATGGACAGCTGTACAAGCTCCTCAGTCGCGTCTGTAACGTTTTTCCGGTTCGCCTTGCTCTTCCCTGTTGATTTCAGAGTTGGGACGAAGAGACCGAGTCTCATGAGCGCTACTGGCTGCACGGTACTGGTGCTGTTGACATCCAGCTTAACAACTTCACCGGTTGTCTTATCAACCTCCTGAAGGTTCAGAAGTAAGCTGTTATTTTCGCTCGTCATCTTGATCCTCAACGGTTATCCACAAAAGGATGTAGTAATACGTATCGCAGTCAACGGATATACATACCTCAGTAAATACCGTTGCATATCACAGTATTAGATTATGCATATAACAGTCAACATTTTACATTCCACAGTCGATCCAGACAGACGTTAAAGCCAGTTACAGCGCATGCTGGAGCGATCCGGGGATCTCTTTTGGATCTCATTATGATCTCCTTGGGATCAATTATTGGATCGAGACCATGAATAACCCAGATACAAGCCCGGAAGCGCCACACCAGATATCCAGAACCCTGGCCTTATTTTCCTGAATACGCTCTGGAAGATTGAGATCTACAGGTACAACAATGAAACATTGACTGCGGTATGCTGAGTCGTCTTTCCTCTTCCTCGACACAGATGCGGTAAGCATCATACCATAGTCAATATATTACATACCGCAGTCAATTTCATTATTACTGGCTGATCCCGAGCCATCTTTAGCAACCCGACGTACGTGCAATCTGTGAATTCTGTGATTTTCCGCTTCCTCGCCGCTTTCTCACTGTGTGAGATCGCTTACTGCGGCGAGCGGCAGTGATTAATATTGCCTGCGGTATGTACTCTTTTGTAATCCCCTGCGTTCTTTCATTACCCAATGTGGTTCACTTTGCACTTTTTCGTGTACTTTGCGATTTTATTGTTGCTTTGCAATGAATTCCAAGATTTAATAAAATAATGCAAAGTGATGATTAAAGGATGTTCAGTATGGGACTCATGGATACACTCAACCAGTGCATAAGTGCTGGTCATGAAATGACGAAAGCAATCGCCATTGCACAGTTTAATGATGACAGTCCGGAAGCCCGGAAAATAACCCGGCGCTGGAGGATTGGTGAAGCGGCAGATTTAGTTGGCGTGTCATCTCAGGCTATCAGGGATGCCGAGAAAGCTGGCCGGCTGCCGCACCCTGATATGGAAACCCGTGGGAGAGTTGAGCAACGCGTTGGTTATACCATCGAACAAATCAATCACATGCGGGATGTATTTGGTACACGACTGCGCCGTGCTGAAGATGCGTTTCCGCCGGTGATTGGCGTTGCAGCTCACAAAGGTGGTGTTTACAAAACCTCAGTATCCGTTCACCTGGCTCAGGATCTTGCTCTGAAAGGACTCCGTGTTCTGCTTGTTGAAGGCAATGACCCACAGGGAACTGCTTCTATGTATCACGGATGGGTGCCCGATCTTCATATTCATGCTGAGGACACTCTCCTGCCCTTTTATCTTGGGGAAAAGGATGACGCCAGCTACGCTATAAAGCCCACCTGCTGGCCTGGCCTTGATATCATCCCGTCCTGTCTGGCACTGCACCGCATTGAAACCGAGCTGATGGGGAAATTTGACGAAGGCAAATTACCTGCTGACCCGCACCTGATGCTCCGTCTGGCCATTGAAACTGTCGCTCATGATTATGACGTGATAGTTATCGACAGCGCACCCAACCTTGGTATCGGTACGATAAATGTTGTATGCGCTGCTGATGTTCTGATTGTCCCTACTCCGGCAGAGCTGTTCGACTACACCTCCGCACTGCAGTTTTTCGATATGCTTCGTGACCTGCTTAAGAACGTGGATCTTAAAGGCTTCGAGCCAGATGTCCGTATTCTGCTTACCAAATACAGTAATAATAATGGCTCGCAGTCCCCGTGGATGGAAGAACAAATTCGGGATGCCTGGGGAAGCATGGTCCTTAAAAATGTTGTGCGCGAAACGGATGAAGTCGGCAAAGGTCAGATCCGTATGAGAACCGTTTTTGAACAGGCTATTGATCAACGTTCTTCAACCGGTGCCTGGCGTAATGCCCTCTCTATCTGGGAGCCTGTTTGCAATGAGATTTTTGATCGTCTGATTAAACCACGCTGGGAGATTAGATAATGAAGCGTGCTCCTGTCATTCCAAGACATACCACACATACTCAATCGACTGAAGATACTTCATCACCGGCGCCGGCCGCGCCGATGGTGGATTCATTAATTGCGCGCGTGGGTGCTATGGCCCGCGGTAATGCAATCTCTCTTCCGGTAAGTGGACGGGAAGTAAAATTTACCCTTGAGGTGCTCCGGGGAGACTCTGTTGAGAGCGCTTCACGCGTATGGTCAGGCAATGAGCGCGATCAGGAACTACTTACCGAAGATGCTCTGGATGATCTCATTCCTTCATTTTTACTGACCGGTCAGCAGACTCCAGCTTTCGGCCGCCGGGTTTCTGATGTCATAGAAATTGCAGACGGCAGCCGTCGCCGTAAAGCCGCAATCCTGACGGAAAGTGATTATCGCGTTCTGGTTGGTGAACTGGACGATGAGCAGATGGCTGCATTGTCCCGACTGGGTAACGATTATCGGCCGACGAGTGCTTATGAACGTGGCCTGCGTTATACAAGCCGGCTGCAGAATGAGTTTGCAGGAAATATTTCTGCGCTTGCCGATGCGGAAAACATTTCACGTAAGATCATTACCCGCTGTATTAATACGGCCAAACTGCCTAAATCCGTTGTTGCCCTGTTTGCACATCCTGGAGAACTGTCTGCCCGGTCAGGTGAAGCCCTTCAGAAGGCTTTTGCAGATAAAGAAGAATTACTGAAGCAGCAGGCTGAGACTCTCCACGATCAGAAGAAAGCGGGACTAATCTTTGAAGCTGAAGAGGTCATTAGTCTTTTAACATCCGTACTGAAACAATCTCCCGCATCAAGAGTTAATCTGAGCTCACGTCATCAGTTTGCTCCAGGGGCAACAGCATTGTATAAGGGCGATAAAATGGTGCTTAACCTGGATAAGTCCCGCATTCCTGCGGAGTGTATAGAGAAAATAGAAGCCATTCTTAAGGAGCTTGAGAAACCAGGAGTCTGATGCGGACACGCATTAGTCTACGGTGATCTCCCTTTACTTCATTTCCTTTCTCACAGGCCAGAAAACATAACTGGCCTGAATATTCTCTCTGGGACCACGGTCCCACCTGCGTCATCTGTCAGCTTATCTGCCTTGGACCACGGTCCCACCTGCATCGCCGGTCAGGTTATCTCCCTGGGACCACGGTCCCACCTGCATCGTCGGTCAGCTTATCTGCCTGGGACCACGGTCCCACCTGCATCGCCGGTCAGGTAATCTGTCTGGGACCACGGTCCCACCTGCGTCATCGGTCAGGTTATCTGACTGGGACCACGGTCCCACCTGCGTCGTCGGTCAGGTTATCTGCCTGGGACCACGGTCCCACCTGCGTCATCGGTCAGCTTATCTGTCTGGGACCACGGTCCCACCTGCGTCATCGGTCAGCTTATCTGTCTGGGACCACGGTCCCACCTGCATCGTCTGTCAGGTTATCTGCCTGGGACCACGGTCTCACCTGCGTCATCGGTCAGGTTATCTGTCTGGGACCACGGTCCCACCTGCGTCGTCGGTCAGGTTATCTGACTGGGACCACGGTCCCACCTGCGTCATCGGTCAGGTTATCTGTCTGGGACCACGGTCCCACCTGCGTCATCGGTCAGGTAATCTGCCTGGGACCACGGTCCCACCTGCGTCATCGGTCAGCTTATCTGCCTGGGACCACGGTCCCACCTGCATCGTCTGTCAGCTTATCTGCCTGGGACCACGGTCCCACCTGCGTCGTCGGTCAGGTAATCTGCCTGGGACCACGGTCCCACCTGCATCGTCGGTCAGGTAATCTGCCTGGGAGCACGGTCCCACCTGCATCGTCGGCACATTATTAGTTTGGGACAACGGTTAAGCAATGCCTGTCACGAACAGGTATTGGCTTGTCGCCAGCAACCTGTTGAGCGGAGTAATCACGCAGCAGGGCGGCTATTACAGGTGATGGTGAAAGCTCTGTTGGGATCTGAACGAAGCATGTTGAGTGAAATTTGCAAAATTTCGCGGGGTGTGCGGCTTAATTTTAAATTTCCGCCAGCATTTTTAAAACCAGCTGCCGCCGCTGCGCGTTGGCCGGTCCTTCGTCCGGCCGGTAACCAGTCCCGGCCGTTCTTACGACCCTGGATGAACATGGTCCCGTCATCAGCGTCTCCAGTGTGATGTCGTTTGTCACGCCGTCCGAGGGGATATCAGGGACACAACATATGGTAGAAAAAGCAGCTGTCTGAGACACAATATATTGATTATCCACAGTAACGGGGGATAACCGTGTGGGTAACATATTGAAAGTCCAACACGTTATCTGATTAACTGACTTTGTAAACGCCGCTGAACCATGAAAAAAATCCGGGGGAATCATCACAGCGCATAAACATACCGTTATGTTTTTGGGTGACGGCAAGGAGGCCCCTGTTATCACCACATACCTTGTCAAAGGTTTCCATTCCTATCCTTATCAGGCTCTTTTCGTTATTTTCGGGAGAGATCCGGAGATGTTTTGTCAGCCAGACAGGATAGGTATCAGCGTTACGCCAGTACTGCAATTCAATCACTGAAGCCATTCCCCAGACAGTGAAGAATAAGAAAACCACACCTGCGATTTTGCTACCCATATTGTTCCTTAACATTGATTTAATACATTCCTTGCTCCTCGCACCGGAGCACATCACAGATACTGATTGAGATCCACTCCACGCAGCGGCTGGTTTTGACGTTCTGTGATCAATTGCACCAGGTCTTTTTCGTCCAGCGCATCGAGCATTTGTTCATACAGAGCCGCGGGCACACAATAAAAAACAGGGCGGTTGCGGTCAATAATCGCGACCGGGTAGCCGCCGCCGGCACTGGCGGTGGCCACCGGATCGTTTTTAAGTTCGCTGACGCTGGCAGTCACATCACACAGAATGATGTTTGTCATGGTTCCCCCCTGAGACAAGTCATCTGTATGATCGGTAAAGTAAGCTCTGGCGGCAAGTCCCTTCTGTCATTTCAACGGTCAGAAACGGGCAACCGGCAGCTCCTTCCAGCGGGTGGTATATGCCGGTGACAGCATCTCCCGTTTCATCTGCCAGTCCGGCGCAATACCCCGTCCGGCAAACCAGACTTTCCCGAGTCCGGAATGATTAATACCGTCGAGCACCTTCATCAGCGCATCGCTGTGCGGCCGTGGCTGCACGTCATCGAACAGATTCAGCTGTGCAACGCCGTTCGGGCTGAAATCATTGAGCATTATCCCCGCTTTTGCGTAGCGGTGGCCATCGAGCCAGATCCTGTCCAGAGACCTGACCGCTGCCGCTATAATGTCCCGGGTGTCACGGGTAGGGGTGTTCAGTTTCTCAGTGGCCACGTTACCGTAGTACGGTTCATTAACCGCAAAAGGGGAGGTTTTGATGAAGATGCTGATATGCCGGCAGTACTGCCGCTCACCTCGCAACTTTTCTGCTGCGCGCTCGGCGTACTGGCAGACGGCCTGGCGCATTTCTTCATAGGTGGTGATCCGCTGCCCGAAGCTGCGACTGCAGACAATCTGCTGTTTCGGCGGCGGCGCTTCCTCCAGTGAAATGCAACTCTCGCCGTTCAGCTCACGTACCGTGCGCTCCAGCACTACGTTGAAGTTTTTGCGGATAAACGCGGGGTTCGTCAGCGACAGCTGCAGGGCGGTGGTGATCCCCATAACGTGCAGCTTTTTCGCTATCCGGTTCCCCACGCCCCATATTTCTTCCACCGGCTGCAGGCTGAGTAATTTTGCCGTCCTGCGTGGATTATCGGGCGACAGCGCCAGCACCCCCCTGAATTGTGGCCATTCCTTTGACGCCCACTGCGCCGATTTGGCCAGTGTTTTTGTGGCGCCGCAGCCGACACCGATCGTCAGTCCGGTTCCACTGAGAACGTGCCCACGCAACTGCCTGCCAAAATCCTCCAGATCCATACATTGGCCAATTCCCCGGGCATCCAGGAAACATTCGTCTATCGAGTATTGTTCGACGCGGGGAGACAGCTCCTCCAGCAGGGCGACCACGCGGTTACTCAGGCTAGCGTAGAGCTCGTAATTGCTGGAAAAAACGTACAGTTTTTCAGGAAACTGCGCCTCTTTGAGCTGGAACCAGGGGGTTCCCATCTTTATACCCAGCCGTTTGGCTTCAGCACTCCGGGCAATAACGCAGCCATCGTTGTTACTGAGAACGACGACCGGTTTTCCGCGCAAATCCGGCCTGAAAACCCTCTCGCAACTGGCGTAGAAGGAGTTGACGTCGGCCAGGGCGAACATCAGTCTGTCCCCCGGGTTTTATGAATGAAGGCCGTCACCACACCGAAAATTTGCAGCGTTTCCGGATCCGGGTACAGGGAAGGGAAGTCCGGGTTCATCGCCTGCAAGGCCGGCCGTGGCGTCAGAAGCAGGCGTTTTACCGTAAATTCACCCTCAATTTCCGCGATAACAATATCCCCGTGCCGCGGCTGTTCTGCTTTATCCACGACCATCAGATCGCCGGAATAGAGGCCAATATCAGTCATTGAGTTGCCAATCGCCCTGACAAAATAGGTGGAGTGGCGCCGGTGAATGCAGTACTCATTCAGATCCAGTTCAGACTCAGTGTAGTCCGCAGCCGGTGACGGAAAACCCGCAGGGCATCGCTCTGTGAACAAAGGAATTTTTACTATGCTGGCTTCTGATACTGCAGGAATGAACTTCATCGTATTTTCCCCTCGCTTGAAACTGTATATATATACAGTGTGCGCCGGGAGACCGGTAAAGATCAAGGGGTGAAAGTCCCCGACCATTGAAGGACCAGCAATCCACAGGGTCCCTGAGTCATGCGTTGTATACCGTGAGGTATGGGGCGAAGCGTTGACAGGGGTGTTGACAGGCCAGCCATTGAGCCACGAAATGTATATTAAATTCCCGGGTGCCGACGTTGTACTGTTTACGGAAGGCAACATCATAGGGTGCGTTACTGCGAGTGCCATATGGACCCGGCGGGGTCTGAGACCCTGGCATGTCAATACGATCTTTACGCGGGAACCGGGAGATCTCCCCTCTGACCATCTGCCAGTGCCGGAGATGGCCCGCACCGGGAAGGCGAGGAGCCGAAGCCGGTGATGTACGGAGAGGAGAAGTCGGACTTGCTCATAGTAGCTGCGAAGCTGGCGAACAATCCGCAAGGAGCGGAGTCAGTGGAGCGAAGGAGCGGGGCCAAGGGAAACGCGGAACAGCCACACATGCGCCGGACGCAGAGCCGGGAAAGTATGTCACAGAGGCTGTCACGCGTGCGGGAAGCTGCGAAGCAGCGGAAGAAAGAACGGTTTACCGCATTGTTCCACCTCCTGACAGCAGAGGCACTGGAGAACGCATTCCTCTCCCTGAGCAGGAAAGCGGCTGCCGGAGTTGATGGTGTCAGGTGGAAGGACTACGCCGAAAACCTGAAGGTCAACATAGCAGATCTGCACCGGAGGCTTCATCAGGGCAGTTACAGGGCTCAGCCCGGCAGGCGGCACTACATCCCGAAAGCGGATGGAAAACAGCGCCCGCTCGGCATCGCCTCACTGGAGGACAAAATCGTCCAGTATGCGCTGGTTAAGATCCTGAATGCAGTCTACGAAAATGACTTTATGGGGTTTTCATACGGGTTCAGACCCGGGCGAAGCCAGCACAATGCGCTGGACGCACTGGCCACAGGGCTGGTTCGGACCAATGTAAACTGGGTACTGGATGCCGATATCAGTCAGTTCTTCGACAAGGTAAGCCATGAATGGCTAATCAGGTTCATAGAACACAGAATCGGCGACCAGAGGGTAATCAGGCTCATACGAAAGTGGCTCACAGCCGGGACCTCAGAGGAAGGAGAATGGCGGGCATCGGAGGAAGGCACCCCACAGGGTGCGGTTATCTCGCCGCTGCTGGCAAACATCTACCTCCACTATGTCTTCGATCTGTGGGCGCATCAGTGGCGACGCCGCCATGCCACAGGCAATGTGGTCATGGTCAGATACGCAGATGACATAGTCATCGGGTTCGACAAGCGAATCGACGCTCAATGCTTTCGTAGGCACTGTTGCAAATAGTCGGTGGTGATAAACTTATCATCCCCTTTTGCTGATGGAGCTGCACATGAACCCATTCAA
>OIFF01000150.1_pt1 | contig 24810 bp, 27 predicted proteins | sample 1581981 | NCBI WGS metagenome assembly OIFF01 (sample SAMN07501067, study PRJEB24779) | human gut metagenome | isolation source: stool | host: human infant | place: USA: Pittsburgh, PA
GCCTGTAGTCTTCAGCTTGTCCTGTTCCCTCAAGAGTCTCGCCAAAATACTTTGTATTTATATGTAATTTTACATTGAAATACTTTAAAAAAATAAGGCCCTTTCGTATAATTTAATAAATATCACTAAACTAAATTAACGAGGTGCCTTATGTATAAAGATTATAACATGACTCAACTTACTCTACCATTGGAAACTTCAGTTCTTATCCCCACAAATGATATGTCACGACATGTCAATGATATTGTAGAAACAATTCCTAAAACTGAATTCGATGAATTCAGACATCATCGTGGTGCAACCTCATACCATCCAAAAATGATGTTAAAAGTCATTCTATATGCCTACACACAATCTGTGTTTTCAGGTCGTAAGATAGAAAAATTACTTAATGATAGCATCCGGATGATGTGGCTATCACAAAATCAAAAGCCTTCTTATAAAACGATTAATCGATTTAGAGTCAATCCAAAAGTAGATGCTTTATTAGAATCATTATTTATTCAATTTCATAGTCAGTGTTTGAAACAACATCTTATAGATGATCAGGCCATTTTTATTGATGGTACGAAAGTTGAGGCAAATGCCAATCGATATACATTTGTATGGAAAAAGAGTATTCAAAACCATGAGACAAAAATGAATGAAGATTCTAAAGCACTCTATCATGAATTGATAACAAATAAAATCATACCTGAGATTAAAAAAGATCACGATAATGACTTAACAAAGGAAGAAATAGATTTGATTGGTAGTCATTTGGATAAAGAAATCGAAGATTTAAATCAACATATCGATAATGAAAAATGTACTAAAATAAGAAAACAAATACGGCTCAAAAGAACTAAAATTAAACAATACAAAAAGCAAATTAATGATTACTCTGGGCGAAAGCATAAATACGACGTCCAAAAATCTATTTTAAAGGATAGAAATAGTTATTCTAAAACAGATCATGATGCCACATTTATGAGAATGAAAGAAGATCATATGAAAAATGGACAACTCAAGCCAGGTTATAATTTACAAATAGCGACAAATTCTCAATTCGTTTTATCTTATAATGTGTATCAAAATCCGACTGATACAAGAACGATGATACCATTTTTAAATTTAATTCAAGAGACCTACGGTCATTTACCTGAATATATTGTAGCTGATGCAGGTTATGGTAGCGAACCCAATTATATGGCAATTATAGATGATTTTAATCGAATACCACTTATAACCTACGGTATGTTTATAAAAGATAAAACTAAAAAATATAAAAGCGACATCTTTAACACTCAAAATTGGGATTATGACGAAATTAACGATGAATATATTTGTCCAAACAATAAGCGATTGGGTTTTAAAAGATATGCCTATCGCCATGATAAATATGGGTTTAAGAGAGACTTCAAATTATATGAATGTGATGATTGTTCAGAATGTCCTCTGAGACACCAATGCATGAAATACAATTCAAAAACGAATAAAAAAATAATGAAAAATTATAATTGGGAATATTTTAAAGCCCAAATTAATAAAAAGCTTTCAGAACCAAAAATAAAAACCATCTACAGTCAAAGAAAAATTGATGTGGAGCCTGTTTTTGGATTTATGAAGGCTATTTTGGGTTTCACTCGAATGTCCGTTCGAGGGATAAATAAAGCCAAAAGAGAACTAGGATTTGTGCTAATGGCACTTAATATAAGAAAAGTAACAGCTCAACGAGCTGAAAATAATCAAAAAAATTATAAAAAAGACAATTTCTATATTATTTCAATAGAAATTGTCTTTTTTCACTTATCTAGATACTTTATGTCCCGGACTCTTTTTTTAATATGCCATTTTAGACGATTACAGAGTTTTAAAATGATGAGCACACTTTAACTTTATTAAAATTCCCTTCTATTAAGAACGTTGAACGACTCAATGTGAGTTATTGCAATACACTATTTTTAATTTTCACTTTCTCACCGGTTTTAATTTTATCATATTGCTTTTTCGGGACAACAACTAAACGTTTGCCTTTATTAGTTTGAACGGTAATGGTATATAATTTCTCATGCGCTTTCATTTGTTGTTTCAACATATTTTTTTGGTATTCAACACGATTGGTTTTATTTTTATACATACCGGATGTAATAAAATAAAAATATAACCAATTATTATAATATGAAGTGGCCATAAATTGTGACGTATATGAAGCTCCTGGTCTATATCGATGTCTTGTAGACACCATTGATCGTGCTTGTTGAGACTGAATTTTACCAGTGTCTTGTTTGAATTTTGATGTCTTGTTATTATATGTAATACTATTTGTTCGACTAGCTTGTTGAGCTGCACGCTGACTTGATTGTTTTGCAACTCGTGAAGCATTCATTGTACTTGAACGACTCATTGACGAACTTGAAGACGTTGAACTTCTAACCGCAGAAGATGACGAACTACTACTCGAACTTGAGCTACTAGTGCTTGAGGTTACAGCTTCTAAATTTGTAGACAATATACAAAGCGAAGTCACATTAAAGATTATCATTATACTTATCATTTTTAATACTTTATACTTCACCCACTCACCTCTTACTCTTTAGACACTTCATCTTTAGCAGTAACTTGTCCTTCAATATCGTCATCGCCATAAATCATATATGGTGGACGATAGACATGAATCTTTTTGCCATCTTTAATTATATAAGGCTTTTTATTTCCATCATTTAAAATATGTTCATAAACGTGTTCTAAATCCGTCTTTTGTAAATGTGATTTACCATTTTTATCTTTATATTTTATTTCCACATTGGGTGTATCTTCTGAACCATTATTTAGCACTTCATAATACTCATATGTATATTTCTCTGACTTTTGACTATCTTTAGAAGGTTCTTTCTGCTCTCCTGATGTTCCGCAAGCCGCTAAAATAAAGGATAAACCCAATAGACTAGCTAATAATATTATCTTTCTCATAAACACCCTCCTCTACTCATTTGCATTGTAACATTCTTAGTCCATTCATTTCCAAGTGAGTGATACATAACTTATTTTATCTTTAACACTTTTATATACATTTTAATATATCAATTGTGAGTTATTTCATTTTTAATTATTTTTGTTAAACTATATTTAAAATCATCGATCACTTTTACTTATAAGTTTAACTTTTAAATACAAAATATGATGAGTAAGGAGAGATAGCTATGTCAATATGGTTTGTTTTATTACCTTCACTATCTTTTTTAGCCGTTATGATCATAGGGTATATTTGTACTAAAATCTTTATTCGCTAATATACGGGTCGCCTTATACTATCGCTATACTTCACTTATTGTGTTTGCTTATTGATCACACATTGTAAGTAAATGGCTAGTAATATTTCTTTCTCTACTCTAGTGCTGTGAATGTGTATAGTGTGTTTTTCGCCTCTTTTTTTAGTTCGCTTGCTTTTTGAAATATCTAAAAAACTACGCTTTGCGGTTAATACTACGTCATTCTCAAATGTAATTTTGGTTTCATTACTAAAAAATGGATTGCTTACATCAAACACCTCAGATTTGTAATTAAACGTGTAAGGAATTTGTTGCTTTCCCCCACTTTTAAAGAACTGTTTCATCTCAAGTGTACCTACTTCTTCATTATTCAAATACATCGTATATTGATGTCTATTCGCTACCCCATGTTTACGAATTATTTTTACATCGTTCTCACTAGAAGTCATATATATACTATATTTTGTTTGAATACCAAAGAGACTCAATAATTTATGAAATATATTAACAAAAACGGGTTTATACGTTATTGTTTCGTTACCATATATCACATTGCTTTGATTCTCAATGATATATAAAGGCATTTGTACAAAGAATTCTCCCGCTTTAAAATCTTTATTATTGAGACGTTTATTAATGAGTGGATGCTTTTTTTGTAAATGTTTTCTAAAAAGCAAAACGCCTACTATAATTATAGTAACTATTCCCCAAACTAACCATGTACTCCAAAGCGGAACCTTGAATAATGATGATTTTCCCATAAGTACTAAAAACGTGTTTATTAAGTTAAATATGAGAAGCACTATCCATATCAGTGCTTCACGAAACATCGTCATTATTCATTTCTCCTTTATTTAATAAGTAAGTTTATAATATATCATGCAATCTATTTTTTTATTGCTTTTGTGAGGTACTTTTGCGTATCGGTTAATGAGGCGGTTTTTATACTTATATGAATTTTAATGGTTCTTATACTTTTTTATATGAACTTATTGTATCACTAACTAATCATCTTATTGAAAGACAGAAACGTAATTATTAGTTATTGCGGAATCCGGAATGTAAAGTTTCTGAATACGTGAAAAAAGACAAATTCTATTGAGTTGTATAAAATTTATCTCTACCTGTTAATTATATTTTTGGTTAGATTATTTATTTTTCATGTGTTCTTCTTTCATTCTCACAAATATCACGTCATGACCTGTTTTTAGAATAACTATTTCTATCATTTTTACCAATTTCAATATATTTTTCTAAATCTGTAAAATTCATATTTCTATTTCTTGAATCCAATGTTCACTTAAAAATAAAGTTTAAAACTTTTTCTAAAAATTCCATTCTAGACAATTTCTATGTATGTTTTGAATAATAGTAGAAGTCTGAAGAAAAACAATTGAGCATTATATCAACCTTAAAAGTCAAGACTTTCAATATTCTTTTTTTAAATTGCAATTTAATCAAATCAGCTAGTGAATGATAAAATGGAATATGGATTAAGGATCCAGCAGGGTTTGAGGACTTTTCAATAAACGATAGAATTGTAAAGTTTGTCTCTTTTAAATTCAAAAAATAGCTTAAAATGCCAAAAACACGTTAATAAGGAGAATTATTTCTATGTTTTTCTAAATACGTATCAATTTCTTGAAATATAGCTTCAACCTACTTGTCCATAACTGATTCGCATAGACGTGCCTTGCTCTCAAAATGTCGATATAATGTCCTCCCACCTACACCAGCATATTTAGCAATATCTGACATCTTCATTTTTGTAATATCTATATTGCTATGTGATAACTCAATTGTTGATGACATAATTATATTTTTATTTCGTCTGCATCACTTCTAATTTTTTTTGGTCCCCGTGTCAAACTTAATATCCCTTTCCTTATTTAATGTTTTATTTCCAACGATACTTAACAATGATTTACAGGCAATTATTAACCAATCTCTATTAAAATGAATATCATACTACTTACAATAAAACTAGAGCATCCTTCACTTTTACGGTGAGGGAAGCCTTATTATTTATTTTTTTATTATTACTATTAATATATTTATTCTTAATACAATCAAATATGAGAATTTTATAGGTTTCATAGTAAGAGTAATCAATCGAGAATAACAAGAAAATGAGAATTAGTATGTGATGAATTAATTGTTAAAATAAAGTGTTCACAGTGAATGATGACTTATTCGTTATTTATATTTATAATGCAAATATATGAGAAAATTTTGGGAGTGGAATTATGAAACTAAGAGCATTAGAGTATAGTGATTTACTTTTTGTTCATGAATTAAATAATGAATATTCTATTATGGCTTATTGGTTTGAAGAACCTTATGAATCCTTAACGGAACTTCAATATTTATTTGATAAGCATTTATTAGATGAATCGGAGAGACGTTTTATTGTTGAAGATGAAAATCAAGTCGTAGGGATTGTTGAATTAGTAGAGATTAATTACATCCATCGTAATTGTGAAATACAAATAATTATTAAACCTGAGTTCAGTGGTAAAGGTTATGCAAAATTCGCATTCGAAAAAGCGATAAATTATGCATTCGATATATTAAACATGCACAAAATTTATCTATATGTTGATACAGATAACAAAAAAGCTGTGCATATATACGAGTCACAAGGATTTAAAACTGAAGGATTACTCAAAGAGCAATTCTACACTAAAGGTAAATATAAAGATGCCTATTTTATGTCATTATTGAAATCTGAATATATTTTATAGCATTAAAAACAACTCATATATTCATTTAGGTAGGTTCAAACCTAAATTACTTCTAATAAAATTGAAATGGGCTTCACTCGAATGTCCGTAAGAGGAATAAATAAAGTTAAAAGAGAATTTGGATTTGTATGAACGGCACTCAATATGAGAAAAGTAGCAGCTCAATTGATCTGAAAATAATCAAAAAATTATAAAAAAGACAATTTCTATATTATTTCAATAGAAATTGTCTTTTTTGACTTATCCAGAGACTTTATGTCTCAGACTCATCATCCCACTCTCACATGAATGCATTGAGTTGACATTTTGTATAAGCACACAATCATTATATATAAATATTTAAACGCTTTTTTATCCGTTAATTACCATGACGAAGTATCCCTTTTTATCTATACCCTAATCCACCATCAGTTAAAATGAATTGACCAGTAATATAGTCAGAATCATTAGAATGATACTAAGTTTGCAACAGCGGATGGTGCTTGATATCTTCCAAGCGTAATTTCTGAAGAAAAGGCTTCAAACGCATCTCCTATTTTAAGACTATCATCAAGTTTAACTATTTATTCATCATTCATCATACGATCAAAATTCAATTAATAATATTTACTGCGCCAACTCCCAATTTAAGCATCTACATTCTTTCTAGGAATTAAACAATACGCGGCAATAAATGCGATAAACACTAAACCTGCCCCTACGATAAATGCGATTGTAGCTGCAAATTGTGCTGGGTGATTGACAGATAATGCCGTATAAATTGTAGTTATAACAGCGATACCGAATGCTGCACCGAGTGTAGAAGTCATTTTGATAATTCCTGATGCAGTACCAGCTTTTTCTGCCGGAACATTAGATACAGCTGTAGATAGCGCTGGTGTCGCAAAGAAACCTAATCCTAGACCTATAAAGATAAATCCGATGCACGCCACAATATAGTAAATCATGTTAGGCAACGAAGTGAAGGCTAAAAGTATAATACCCACTGTAATTGATAAAGGACCTAACATAAGTGGCAATTGTGGCCCTCGATTTTGCATAAAACGTTCACCTACACGTATCATTAACAAACTACACAACATATATGGAATTGTAATTAAACCCGCTTGTGCGCCTGTTAAATGTTTATCATCTTGAACATAGATATTAAATAATGCAAGTGAGCCTATATCCATATTCACCATTAAATTAGCTAATGTTGTGCCAATATAAATATTATTTGAAAATAAACTAAAATCTATGAAAGGTTCATTTTGACGTTTTTCAAATATATAGAAAGCTATTAATGTCACAATGAATATGGCAATTAATATTACAATAATAGGATTTAACCATCCAATTCTATCACCTTGCGTTATTACTATGTTAATACTTAACATCATAATGACAAAAATAATGATACCGATAATATCAAATTTTTTATTATGTGCAGATTCATCTTTAGATTCTGGTATGCCTTTAAGCAATATTAAGGCAAGAATTGAGAAAATGATTGACAACACGAAAATCCAACGCCATCCAATAAAAGTTGCTATCATTCCAGCAAATAGTGATGCTAATCCTGTTCCACCATATGAACCAAATGACCAATAACTTAGTGCCTTTTGTCTTTCTTCACCATGAAAGAATGAATTAATTAACGCAATAGTTGCCGGAAGTAGGCATGCTGCAGATAAGCCTTGTAACACACGACCTACCAATAATAAAAGTGGCGCATGAGATATAATCAGTGCAATAGACCCAAGTATACTAAGTATCAAACCTGCGTAAGTAATTTTAACTCGACCTATCTTATCAGATAAACCTCCTGCTACAACTATAAACACACCAGTTAAGAGTGATGTGAGACTGACCGCAATGTTAACAATACTCATATCTACATCATAGAAACGTTGCACATGTGGTGCGATATTCAAGAAAGACTGTGCAAATAACCAATATGTGAGAATCCCTAAAATAATCGCTACAATGAGTTGTTTTCCTTTATTAAACTGTTCACTCATCATTAAACGCCCTCCTGTTCTCCTTTATTTCATTACAGCACTTTGACCGGCAATGCGACCAAAAGTGAAAATATCTGCCAGTGCATTACCACCTAAACGGTTACCTGCATGTATACCACCAGCAACTTCACCAGCTGCATACAATCCTTTAATGATATGACCTTCTACATCAACGACTTGTGCATGTGTGTTGATTTTTAAACCACCCATAGTATGATGTATTGCAGGTTTTCGTGGTGTCGCATAGAATGGTGCTTTTTCGATTTTTAAATCAAATGCATTTTTATTAAAATCTTCATCATGTCCTTGTTCTACGAAAGTATTATATCTTTCAATCGTATTCACAAAAGTAGTTGTATCTATGTTTAATTTTTGAGCTAACTCTTCTAAGGTATTAGCCTTTATTAAAGTGCCATCTTCTAATTCTTGATTGATTTTGTCTTCAGTCGTATTCATAGCTAGCGCTTTAATATTTGCGTCTGCAATAATATAGAAGATACCGTCTTTTTGTTCTAATGCTGCCTTAGATAATACATCTCTACTTTCAAATTCGTTAACAAAACGATGTCCTTCCTTATTAATGAAGACGAAGTTTGAAGGTGTCACGATTAATCCTGTGAATAATGCACCTGTTTTAGGATCAGAAATCGGCATCATTTGAGAGAATCCCATACCTACAATGTCAGCGCCTGCTTGCACACCTAAACGTATACCATCACCTGTAATTGCAGGAGAATTTGTTGTTTTAATATCATCTGGAATGTTATCCCAATACGTATTATATTGTTGTATCATTTTAGTATTCGCTCCAAAACCACCTGTGGCCAACACTACGCCGTGACGAGTGTGAATCTTAACTTTAGCACCATTTGCTTTACGTGCTTCAATACCAACAACTTGATTACCTTCTTTAATTAATTTTTCTGCAGTAGTTTCTGTAAAAATACGACCATGATGATGTTTAACGTAATCTCCTAGATTTTCAATGTACTCTAAACCTTGTGCTTTCATTGGTTTATGACCACGACGCCATAGTGCACCAACAGGCATATCTACAAATGAACGATCAAAATGTACCCCTTTATCTTTCAACCAGTATACTGATTCCAAAACATTATCTGTGAGTGTTTTAACTAAATCATAATCACCTGAAATTTCGACATTATTACGATCTTTACGTCTTCCACCTAGATACGTTTGAATGCGATGTAATTCAACAGAATCGAAAAGATAATCATCTTTATTGCTACTTTTTTCAAGGTAATCTTTAATTTGACGCTTTAAAGTATTGAAATCTTCAAGATAAGCCTCATCTATATCCTTTTCATCATGATTTAATAACTGTATCAATGTGTCTTTTTCACCAGCGAGTGCAGGGAATGCACTTTGCCATTTAGGCTCAGCAGCATTGACTTGACCACCTGTTCGGATGGTATTGCCACCTATAGCCGCAAATTTCTCAAGCATGATGACTTCTTTTCCTTCGTCTAAAACCGTAGCTGCTGCACTTAAACCAGCACCACCTGTACCAATCACGACTACGTCAGTCGTCTCTTCAACGACCTCATCAGACCACTGAACAACTGGTTTAGGACGTGCTCGTAAAATATCTGGATCTTCGCCTGCTTGTTCAATTGCATCTGCAATGCCCTGCACGATGCCTTCACTTGTTACTGTCGCACCTGATATGACATCGACATTTAACGTTTGTCCATTGATGATATCTTGAGGTAAACGTTCAAAAACTGGGTTCGCTATACCTTCAGACTCTCCACTATCATCTACTTCAATACTTACAATTTTATCTTCCGACAATTGAACTTTCATTGGTAGATTGCCATTATGACCTTTTGCATAAACATGATACGTGCCTTTGTTAAATTTCACTTTTTTATTTTGTAGTGCTTTTAATCTTTCATATTTACGATGTTCTTCTTCTTTATCTAAAATCATGAAGTCCATCACTTTCCACAGAGGAGATGGTATGTGAAGTACTTTTTGGTCATGTATATCGACAAATTGTTCAACTTCTTCGTTTTGTGAAATTTTATCCGTCCATTGAGGTTCTATTAAATAGGCTTTTCCAACGCTTAAAAGATCATAACCGAGTTCAAGGGCATGTTCTGCATCTTTTCGTTGCGCAATACTACCAACACCAATTAATGGAATTTGTGCCAACTGTGCACTTTTCATTTTATGATATTTATTAATTAAAGGTTCTGTATCTTCTTGATTCACTATGGACGTACGTTGGTAACTGTTTGCTGATATATGGAAGTAATCGGGTTCATATTTTGCTAAAGTATTTAGTAAAAACATTGTATCTTCAAAACGTATGCCTGGCTCTTCAATTTCTTCAGGTGAGAATCGATATCCTATTATAAAATGAGAGGCTTCATTTTCAGCAACGACATGTTGAACTTTTGTTAGTACTTCGATTGGGAATCGCGTACGTTTTTCACGACTGCCTCCCCATGTATCTTCTCTTCGATTAGAATGCGGAGAGAAAAATTGTTGTAATAAGTATGTGTTGGCACCATGAATTTCAACACCATCAAATCCTGCTTCTATAGCACGACGTGTCGCTTCTCCGAAATCTTCTATCATCTGATTGATTTGAGCATGTGTCATTTCTCTTGGTGGTACCGCATCAGGTCTTAATGCTGCAATAGGACTCGCAGATATGGGTTGTTCACCTTCATTGAACTTAGGATTCGCCATTCTTCCAGCATGATAAAGTTGTAAAATCGCTTTTGACCCCTTAGATTGAATCGCTTCTGCTAGACGTTTAAGTCCAGGTATTTTGTCATCGTTATCAATACCTATAGCCCCTGGGAAGCCTCTCCCATGGTTTTCAACAAAACAACTTTCAACAATAATTGCTGAAGCATCACCAGCCCTAAATTGATAATAATCAATCATTTCTGATGTAACACTTCCATCAAAATATCCAGCTTGGATAGTCATGGGCGCCATTAATACTCTATTTTTTAATTCGGCACCACATTTAAATTTAAAAGTATCAAATAATTCTTTACTCATAGCAATTCCTCCTAAGACATTGTGATTTTTTTCACATTTATACTTAAAAATAAAATACTCTTTATGAGTATTCTTTAAAATTTTATAAATACCTCTGCATTTTTGAAGTCATTAAAACGTTTCCATCTCTTGTCACAATGATGCCTTCAACACCATCTATGAGGTTTAATAATTCAATATTTTGTTGTGATTGACCAAAACTACAAATTGTACTCCATACCTCGCCATCAATCCCATGATCAGATATGATTGTCACGCTAACGATATCATTATCTACAGGATATCCTGTATTGGAATCCAAAATATGATGAAATAATTGATGTTCCTGTATGAAATAGCGTTCATAGATGCCGGAAGTAACAACTGATTGATGCTCTACATTTAATGTAACGAGTGATAATGCATCTTTATAAAAAGGATTGCGTACACCTACATGCCATTTTTCTAAAGTTTCCGGTTGTCTACCAATTGTTAAAACATTACCACCTAAATCGATAATGGCAGAAGCTACACCATGAGATAAAAAGTATTGCTGTAATTGATCAGCAAAATAGCCTTTTACAATGGCTCCTAAATCAATCTCCATTCCTGGTTGTGTAAGAAATACTTCATGTGTCTTCGAATTTAGAACAAGATTTTCAGGATTCATACACATTAAAGCGCGTTGTATATCTTCTTCTTTAGGTTTCAATGCATCTTTGAAACCAATTTTCCATAATTTAACTAATGGCCCTATCAATATGTTCATCTTAAAATTAGAAGATAGTGTAATTTCATAACCATAACGTATCATGTTAAACATCTCAGGATTAACCTTGACTGGTGCGATACCTGCATGTTGATTCACATTCATCAAATCTGATTTTGGATCATTAGCACTAAATTGAGATTCCCAATCATGAATTTTTAATTCAGCTTCTTGAAGTAATGTGTTCGAATGTTGATGTTCAATCGATAAACGTATCACCGTCCCCATTGCTTTAATCATTAGCGTTTCCACTTTTGATTCCCCCTCTATACGTGTATCACAACGCTAATATGTATATAAAATTTAAAAGTTATTTTAAATGAAATTATTACTTTAGTTTCTACATTCATATTAACACAATTTCAAATATTTGATTTTTACTTATTTAGATGTTCATAATTATGTCAAAAGTTAATCAAAGTATAAATTTTACTATTTTAAAAAATTCTTTATTATATATTTTTAATAAAAAAGAGTAGAACAGAAGCCATACAGAATTCTTTATTCCACTCTTCACACAGTACTATGATCTGTAACAACAATTATTGATATTCCATTAGTATATATGCTGTATACCAAAATAAAATAAGAAAGCATTTCCTTTAGATTCTTATAGTTCTTAAAAATATCTAATTCCTTTAAATCATTTATATTAGAATACCCACTGTAAAGAATACTTTCTTTTTTAGCAATTCTAAATATTTCATCTTCGCTAATAGATAGAAATATTGTTTATTCCATTCATCATATAATTTGAAATCATATGAGCTTAGAGTATGTATATGTAATAGTGTCTTATGGTATTTACCAAAATTTATTTTATCCTGTTCTTTCATCATCTTATAGGCTTTTTTCTACTTCTATGTCTTTCATTCGACACTCTCCAAAGATATATTTTCCATAATCTATTTTTTAGTTTTATTTATGATATGCTTCTGCGTATCGTTTTATACTGGGGTTTTTATAATAATAATGGTCCTTACATTTTCAAAGACTAAATTCACGTGTAGACATATTGAATGCGTCTTATTAGGATCTAATCTAATCAAACAAAAATTTAAGAGAGAAATCATATCTACAGGTTTTTTAACCAGAAGATTATTTTGATCTATTTCAAAAATTTTCAAACCGTTCTTAAAAGTGTATTTTTATAAAAGTATGATAAAAGAGAAATTTTAGTCGCTTACTTCGTTTCAAGATATTACTGATACAATAAGGTTAAAAAATCGGTACGTTTAACAGAACAAGTGTAGGTATTATAATAAACGTTTTTGATTTTGATGAAAAATAAGCTGTTCAATTTTTGATTGAACAGCTTTACCTAGTTATCCTTACTTTTATTCTTTTACCCTCAAAAGGCGGAGAGCATTCAGTATTACAATAATAGCAGCTCCTGTATCACTTAATACGGCCATTCATAGTGTAAGTATTCCCAAGAATATCAGAACAAATGCCGCCAACTTTATTGTGATGGAAAACCAGGTGCGGTTGGGAAAATCCCCTTCCTGCGATTACCGTTCACAAACGCCCAAAAAGAGCAACTGGCTCTTTTAGCTCTGGGACTGTCTTGGCATAGAGAAGGTAAAACCTTTCCCACTTAAAAGAACGGAAAAAGACGCTCTGTCCTGGCATTATCTTTGGCTCGACGCTTGCCCCCATACGGATATTAATCGTTTCGAAACTTTTAATACAGTCAATTTAACTTTTGAATGTAAACTGGCTGCCTTAAGTCACTGTTTATGATTTTATGCTTCCCATGCTCTTTAATTGCTTATTTGACCGCCCGTATGATAAAAACGGTATGCAAGGCATTGTTTTTACTCATAACATCTTTATTAGATTGCTCTGTTTTTTAGTGTCCAATGTTATGGGAACATTGTAGAATCCACACTTCAAAGTTCATTCATGTCAATCGATTCGTTCATTATTTAGATCTTAATAATCGAAGTCCATTTAGTATAACAACTAAAGTACTTCCTTCATGAACAATTACACTGATTGTAATATCAGTTAATCCTAACAAACTAACGACAACTAAAAAGGCAACAACTGCCATTGAAAAAATAATATTTTGCCTAATAACACGACCCATATTTGAGGAAATTTTATGAGACTGTACTAATTTAGATAAATTGTTCTGCATTAAAACCAAATCAGATACTTCTACTGCCACATCAGTACCGCCCCCCATAGCTATACCAACATCAGCATTAACAAGGGCCGGTGCATCGTTCACACCATCTCCAACCATGGCAGTAACTCCAAATTTTTCTTTTTGTTCTTCTATAATTCTGGATTTATCTTCAGGCATTACATTAGCGATAACTTCGTCTATTCCCAATTGTTCGCCTACAGCTTTTCCCGTCATTTCCGAATCACCAGTAATTAAAGTCGTGTGGATACCAAGTTTCTTAAAGTAATTAATTGTTTCTTTAGCATGCTCATTCGGAATATCCATTAGAGCTATAATCCCAATAACTTCTTCATTTTCTGCTACGTATACAACCGTCTTTCCTTCTGATGCCCAATCATGATTGAACTGGGTATACTCTTCAGAAGCACTTTCAAAAGAAGTAGGCTTACCAATACGATAATTTTTTCCATTATAATCTCCTGTCAGACCTTTTCCAATTTGATTAGTAACTTCGATGTCTATTTTATTTTTAACTTCAAATTTTTCTAAAATAGCATTAGCGAGTGGGTGATTGGATTCCTTTTCAAGGGCGACTATAATATCAATAATATTTTCTTCGTTCACAGAATGAGTGAAATAGTAATTTGTTACTTTAGGTTCTCCGTTCGTAAGGGTTCCTGTTTTATCGAAGGCAATTGCATCTATATCCGCTAATTGTGATAGGTAAGTACTTCCTTTTGAAAGCACGCCTTTTTTAGCTAGGTTAGATGTTGTAGACAATGTTACAGATACAGTAGCTGCTGCCAAAGCACACGGTGAAGCTGCGACTAAAATCACTAATCCCCTGTAAACACTTTGCGACCATGTCCAATCAAATAGAAAAGGAGCAAGTAACATTACTAATGGTATTGCGATTAAAACTATATTAACATATTTAGGCTCGAATTTTTGAATGATACTGGCAGCTTTTGTTTGATTATCTTGGTTTTGACTAACTAATTGTAAAATTTTAGAGAATACAGTATCCTTGTTTTCCTTAGTGACTTCCATAGTAAAAGTACCTGTTCCATTAATCGTACTTCCAAAAACTTCGTCACCCTTAGATTTCTCTTTCGGTATACTTTCTCCATTAATAGAAGATTCATCAATTGAGGTAGTACCGGATAAAATAATCCCATCAATTGGAACTTGATCACCGTTCAGCACTTGGAGTTGATCTCCAACTTTTAATTCACTGACATCAACAATTTTTGTGTTTCCATCAGGTAGGATTAATTTAGCTGTCGTTGGGTTCATTTCGAGTAGCTTAGTAATTTCTCTTTTACTTCTTCCTTCAGCGTAATCTTCAAGAAAATGAGCGCCGGAAAAAATAAGTATCAAAAGGGTTCCTTCCCAAAAACTCCCTATCAGAGAAGCCCCGATTGCAGCTAATCCCATTAGAATATGAGAATTAGGAGTGAATTTTCCCTTTAATTTAGTATTTTCAACTGTCTCTCCAATTCCTTCGAGAATAATTACATGGTAGCCGGCTGTGATTGTGGCAATTGAAAATAAGATGTTTTGTATTAATAAATTTGCATCACTTAAAAAAAACCCAATTATAGCCAACACTAAGCCAATAAAATATGAAATAATTGGCATTTTTCCGTGATCATGATCATGACTATGATCGTGGCTATGACTTTCGTGTGCTTGTTGCTCTTGAATATTTTTCATTTCTATCACCTTTCTAAATAAATATGATATATCGGGTTCCAATATATTCGCAGTAAGCTTTACTAAACCAGGACGTTAATTGACCACATCCAAACTTTTTGTATCCAATAATACATCCTATGAATTTATCAACCGTATTCACTAACCCTCTCTGCTACACCCATCTCACTTTCCTTCGAGATATCATACAACGCTTTCCATTCTGTTTTTTTGTTTTCCATATCCATTGCAAAACCCCCTTTTCATATGCCTATAATATTGTTATATGATCATATAACAATATTAATGACGTGAATTATTATTAACACTCATTACTGGTTTACGGAATACTAGTGATGACAGGCGTGATCGATCGCCTGTTTTAGCATATTCATAGTATGTTCATCATCATGGGAATAAAACAATGTTGTGCCTTCCCTTCGGAATTTTACTAACCGTAAATTTTTCAAGAACCGCAATTGATGGGAAACTGTTGATTGTCTAAGATGTAGCGTTTCAGCAATACCGTTTACCGAATACTCCTTATAAAAGAGCAAATGGAGAATCCGGATTCTCGTAGGATCACCTAACGCTTTAAATGTTTGCGATACGACAAATAATGTTTCATCATCTAAATCCTTATTATTTACTTCCTCTAATTCCTTTTTTTCTTCCATTATCCTTCCCTCACTTTAGGTTTCAATTCAAAACCTTATATATAATAATCACTATTTATCTACATATATTAATATATGTTCATATATATGATATAACCATCTGAATAAAAAATCAAATAATATTTAATATGAATTCATATATTTTGTTTTGATTTTTTAGAGTAAAATAAACAAAGCCTTTTTAAGAATAGTGGGATGAGTGCAGTATGGATGATCGGGCGTTAGCTTCCGCACTTGTAATTGGTGTTGGCGGTGGACTCGCTTGGATAATGGAAGGTTTTCAAAGTGGTCATGGCTTTATTTATTCATTATGTGCAGGCCTTATAATTGGCTTATTATTTTTTGAAATGATTCCGGAAAGTATTGAATTAGGCGGGTGGGTAATTTTACTCGGTGGAATAGCAATAGGCTTAGTATTATTCCAATCCATTCATCTATTAATGGATAAAATTACAATTATCACTAATAGTCATCAAAAAGATATTTTCGTTCGATCGGGGGTACTTTTAATTATCAGTATAGCAATTCATAATTTCCCTGTTGGCAATATTCCTTTATTTGTGTAATTTGACCATTAATACTAAATTTATCAATGTCTTGAGAAATTATTGAAACTCTAACATAACATCCTACAGATTTTCTTTTCATTTCTTTCATATTTTTCATCCTTTCATTAATTAAGCAATCGATGATTGCGTAGCTTGGTTTACAATGTTTAGCGGTTCATTTTTGAAATAGATTCCCACAAGGCTTTTGTTTTTAGAAATATGAATTTCATCAATATATCGGTATAACATGCTTAACGTGAAGTGTTGTTGAATTACATTTTCAAAAGACTTTTGAATTTGTTGCTCATTTATTGATAGTGTTGGTTTTGATTGTTGAAGTAACGATTGAGATTGTTTTCTGAACGTTTCTGCATCGATGGCTCCTTTAGCTAATTTATCTATCAATTGTTCTTGTGTAAGTGTGCTCCTAGTTTCTAGGGCCCTTTGTTTTTTGATCCGTTTTTGAATTACATCATTGGTTTAAAGATAAATTGAAGGATGAAACAAATAATACTGGTATTCGTATGTTTGAGCGCTATGCGGCTATCACTACTTCGGCCAAGATTCTTAGTCATGTTTTATCTACAGATATTGATATCACTAAAATAAAAGATTACTTTATTGATTATCATACTCATACAGTCTCTGAACGATCACTGGCAGATAAAGCGATTGAAGTCGTTACGCAATTTGTAGCACAAAATCGTGGTAAGTTTTCTGATGACACAGCGTTAAAGAATATGATTGAGAATTATGGACTAATTGCCTTAAAAGATGATTATATCGAAGTCAAAATCATTGCGACTGTATTTAAAGATATGCTGAAAGAACAGCACTTTCAGGATGTCAACAATGTCGTGAATGCACTAAGAGATAAAGGTTTTATTGAATCTGACCGTGATCGAATTACGACAAAACGAACAGTTAAAGATGACTATGGTAAGAAACAGTCACTTGTCTTTTACCATTTAAAACTAGATTCAGAATATGCATCTATTTTTGGTCTAACTAAAGATGCTGAACCTATTAAAGCTAAAATTAACTTGGATAACAAAAAGATGCTTGAATCATGGAAAAAACAGAATGATGATTTAATTGATTTTTAATAACTTAAAGATGCAATCGTACAGGAGTAGATAAAATGGATGAATTGATTGAATTACTAGCTGATTTAGTTATTGAAGAGTTACAGAACGATAATTAATCATTGCGGTCCAACGTGCTTTTAACACGTTGGACCTTTCATTCTAATTCATTCATAAACATATATTATCTCTATGGAGGTGTATAACATGGAAGAAGCCGTTGCTTACGTACGTCAAAGTACACTCAAACAACAAAGCTTAGCCACTCAGAAATCCCTCATTATAGACACTGCTAAGCAATATGGATGGTCCAATGTAACATTTTATGATGATAAGAAAACAGGTCGACATACAAAACGTTCGGGCTATCAAAAAATGGTAGAAATGATTACATCTGGAAAATGTAAAGTATTATGTTGTTATCGTCTGAATCGACTCCATCGTAATTTGAAAAACGCTATACAATTCTTTGAAATTTGTAAAAAGAATCATGTCACAATCATCAGTGTGAACGATGGATATTTTGATTTGTCTAAAGAGTTTGATTGCTTTCGCTTAAACATACTCATGAGTCTAGCAGAAATGGAGTCTAATAATATCAGTGAACAAACACGAAATGGAATAAGAGAAAAAGCCAAACAAGGTAAACTAATCACAACTCATGCACCTTTTGGCTATCGTTACAGACAAAGTCATTTTGTTGTACATGAAGAAGAAGCGTATACAGTCAAAACTGTCTATCGCTGGTACTTACAAGGTCTAGGCTACAAAAAGATTTCCCAACATTTAGATAAAAATCCTAAGCTTATTCCTCGTAAACCCTATCAAGTTAGAAATATTCTCTTGAACCCTAACTATTGCGGTCGTGTCATCAATAAGTATGGCACGTTTAATGATATCGTTCCATCTATTGTCGACGTTGATACATTTGAAGAAGTACAGCAACGTCGCTTGAATAAACATCATAAACAACACATTTCTGAAAACAAATTAAAGAAACTAATTAGATGTCCGTACTGTCAATCAACATTAACAAACTTAACGATTAAAAAAGCGAATCATTCTCTACGTTACTACGTCTGTCCTAGAAATATGAATGAAGCCTATCATACGTGTCCATTTAAAGGTATGAATGCACTAGAACTTGAAAGTAAAGTGCTCGACACTTGTAAAAAGTATTTTGAAGAACAATCGTTTCATAATCGACTGAATGACACAATACTCAAAGTCCTAAAACAGCAACAAATGAAGCATAAAGAAACCCATCTAACACAAGCACAATTGATTGAAAAGCTAGCTCAAAATCGTATTGATGTAAAAACGTTCAAACGTTTATCTGCTAGTTGTAAAAGTGAAGAGAATTATCCTACTTATTCAACCTACCAAATCGATGACAAATTAAAATATGTCATAAAAAATAAAATAACTTTACAGGATATAGCACCTTTGATTGATGACATTACAATAACTCAAACTAAACAGTTACAAGGAATCTACTTTAAAAATAGTCCACTCAATATCGTTGAACAATCACATTTAATAACTCCCGAAAGGAATGAAGTAATATGAAACAACTCAAAAAGAAACGTATTGGATTATATGCACGTGTATCAACTGAAATGCAAACGGATGGTTACAGTATTCATGGTCAATTAAATCAACTTACAGAGTATTGTCAATTTCAAGGTTATGAAGTCGTTGATGAATATACCGATCGAGGTATATCGGGTAAAACAATGCAACGTCCAGAATTACAGCGTATGTTAAAAGATGCCAACGAAGGTAAATTAGATTGTATTATGGTCTACAAAACCAATCGTTTAGCGAGAAATACCTCAGATTTGTTAAATATTGTCGAGGAATTGTATAAGATTAATGTCGAATTTTTTAGTCTCACTGAAAAAATAGAAATTGCCAGCTCAACAGGTAAATTGATGCTCCAAATTTTAGCCAGCTTCGCAGAATTTGAAAGAAATACGATTGTAGAGAATGTCTACAATGGCCAAAGACAACGAGCGATTGAAGGTTATTATCAAGGTAATTTGCCTCTAGGCTACGATAAAGTACCTGACAGTAAAAAAGAGCTCATAATCAATCAACATGAAGCGAATATTGTTAAATATATTTTTGAGTCATACGCTAAAGGTCATGGTTATCGTAAGATTGCGAACGCATTGAATCATAAAGGTTATGTGACTAAAAAAGGTAAACCGTTTAGTATTTCGTCCATTACTTACATCATCTCAAACCCCTTTTACATTGGAAAGATACAGTTTGCGAAGTATAGACACTGGAGCGATAAAAGACGAAAAGGACTCAATGAAGAACCGATTATTGCAGATGGTAAACATGCGCCTATAATTGATAAAGCTTTATGGGATAAAGTACAGTTTAAACGCAAAGAAAGTCGTAAGAAACCACAAGTTCACGGTAAAGGGACAAACTTACTGACTGGCATTGTAAAATGTCCAAAATGTGGCGCAGCAATGGCGGCAAGTAATACAACCAATACATTAAAAGATGGCACTAAGAAAAGAATCAGATATTACTCATGTAGTAATTTTAGAAACAAAGGTTCTAAAGTTTGTTCAGCCAATAGTGTTAGAGCAGATGTATTAGAAAAATACGTTATGGACCAGATATTAGAAATTATTAAAAGTAAAAAGGTATTGAAACAATTGGTTGAAAAAGTAAATGAACAAAGCCAAATAGATAAATCCTCTTTGAATCATGACATCGCTTATAAACAGTCACAATGTGAAGAAATCAAAGCCAAAATGCATACACTAACGAAAACAATCGAAGACTCACCTGACTTAGATAGCGTATTGAAACCAACAATACTTGGCTACCAAGATGAATTGAATCAAATAAATAATCAAATCCATCAACTAGAACGAGATAAACAAGCGGAAGCTCCACATTATGATGCTGATATGATTGCCAATATACTACAAACAATATTCAAAGATATAGATAAATTAGAGAAATCTCAATTGAAATCACTATATCTAACAGTCATCGATCGCATTGACATAAGAAAAGATGAGCATTGTAAGAAGCAATTTTACGTTACACTCAAACTGAATAATGAGATTATCAAACAACTATTTGATAATCATCCACTTGACGAAGTGCTCCTCAGCACTTCGTCTTTATTTTTGTCCCAAACATTATATATAACTATTGAATAAACAATGACTATTCTGTTATTCTTTCACTTATTTTATCTAACCAGTTTTAGAATTCTCTTTATCAATTTCAATAACACTTATCTAATGAAACAGTCATTGTCGTAATTTTTTTCATAACTACACGATGCTTATATTGAAATTGCTAAAGAACATCCCACAATGATTTTTTACCGGGAAAGGAATGGGATTTGCAGATTCGAAGAAGCAGAAGGATTGTGCAAGCACAATCCCAAAATCCCGTTATTTTTTATAAATAAATAATATATATAAGGAAGCAGAGAGACCTACACATATCATCAATACTTATAAATAATGAGTTGATTGTTCGTCAAAATGAGTGGGATTTCGGGATTTCCTTGTTACACCAACGTTTGTAGCGGGTTTTTATATGGAATTTTCTCATATTGTCAACGGGATCCGTAATAAATGGCAAATCAAATATATATTATCCCAATGATGTATATCAACTACATCACTATCACACTATCTAGGAGGCAATGATATGAAAACAACCACTCAAGAACTCAAACAATATATAACTCGTCTATTCCAACTATCTAACAGCGAAACATGGGAATGTGAAGCACTTGAAGAAGCAGCAGAAAATATTCTACCAGAACGTTTTATTAATAATTCTCCACTTGCGCATCTTACACTTGAAACTTATACCTACTATAATGATGAGCTACATGAGCTAAGTATCTATCCATTTTTAATGTATGCTAATAACCAACTCATCAGCATTGGTTATCTGGATCATTTTGATATGGACTTTCTGTACCTCACAGATACTAAAAATACGATTATCGATGAACGTCATTTATTAAAAGAAGGAGGGAAAGACCATGAATAATTGGATCAAAGTTGCACAAATATCTGTTACGATTATTAGTCAAGCAATTATCATCATGAAAGAAATTCAAGACGAGGTAAAATAACATGAAAATCAATCGATACATCACAAGAGGCATTAGTGAACAACTATCTCTAGACCTTCAAATCTTACTTTGGAATATGGTAAAAGAAAGAGATAATCAACCTCATACAGATTACCTACACATTTTCAGACTACAAGACGAAGATAATAATATACTCTCAATCTCACATGAACAAGAACAACCCGCATACAAATTGGAATATCACTATACAAACTATGTAAAAAATCAAAATGCATTACCTAAGAAAGTCTACGTCATTCGTGAAGATGATGTAGACGCTTTTTATTATGTGATGCTTTTACCCGAAGAATACTAAAGGAAGTGACGATATATGAATATAATTAAAAATACGATACACACAGAAGCGATTTTTAGCGATGATGAACAACATCGCTACTTACTCAAGAAAACATGGGATGAAAAGAAGCCCGCATGTACAGTGATAACGATGTATCCTCATTTAGATGGTGTATTATCACTCGATCTTACTACGGTTCTCATTCTCAATCAATTAGCGAATTCAGAACGATACGGTGCTGTATATCTTGTAAATTTATTCTCTAATATTAAAAGTCCAGAAAATCTCAAACATATCAAAAATCCATACGATGAGCACACTGATATTCACTTGATGAAGGCAATTAGTGAGAGCGAAACAGTCATTCTAGCCTATGGTGCCTATGCGAAGCGGCCAGTTGTTATCGACCGCGTCGAACAAGTGATGGAAATGTTAAAACCTCATAAAAAGAAAGTCAAAAAGCTCATTAATCCAGCCACAAATGAAATTATGCATCCACTTAACCCTAAAGCACGTCAAAAATGGACATTGAAATAAAAGAAGGATTATCTATGAACCATGAAACCACATACTCAGACTGGCGAACGGTTGCTAGTTGTTTAGCATCACAAAATTACATTTCAATAGTAAAAGGTCTGGTGCATCATTTCACAGCCATCGATGACGAGGAAATACTTGATAAAATCTATGAAGAGTTTATGAACGATGATTGTATCACAACGGTACTTAATAATGATTTACAGATGATTATTAACCATTATTTATCAAAATAAAAGCTATATTCTAATAAAATAAGAGCATCCTTCACTTTGCAGTGAGGGATGCTCTAATGCTTATTTTTTTGCTAATTTCAATTGACATAATAGGTTTTTATCAGAATTACACAAACATTTTCTGTAAAAGTCCTTGTTTACGTTGTTTTAATATTTCAATCTTTGAAACCTGTTTTTCAATCAATTTATCAAAACTATTCAAAAATCTTCCTATTTTTAATTGTTCTTCAATATTTGGTACTTCGATACTAATATTTTCAAATGTAGACTTATTTACAATTTGAGTTGCTGTTTTCCCTGCAATACGTTTCATATATTTTGACACTTTTTCAAAAGCATAATATAAAAAGTCTACGTTCTTATCATTATTAGGAACTAGTGCATTTATTTGTTGATTACATGATCCTTCTTCTCTCAAAATTGCATTCTTTCCAATACTAGCTATACAAGTAATAAGTAATGTATTTTTAGGTAATTGTCTAGCTTTTTTAAATCCTTCATCGCTCAACATGTATTCACTATTTTTTACATTTTTTTATTATTTATATCAGTAGGTGTAACCCATATATAGTTATTACTATTCCAATATGCACTTTGTTTTTTACTAGGCGTATTACCTGTATAAACCTTACCTAATTCTTTAATTTTTTGAGTTACCCATTTAGGATAATCATTTCCATTTTCATCCTTAAATCTTAAATCTTGCGAGAATATCTTTTGCATATACCCACGCTTTTGTTGCTCTAACAATTCTAATTTCTTCTCTTCTAGCTCAATTTGACGGTCGAGTTTGCTAAAGAAATCACCTATTTTTTGTTGTTCTAATATTGAAGGATAATTAATAGAGAAAGTTGAAAACTCCTTATAACTAATAGATTTACCATCTCGAATACCATAAATCATAGAATCTAGTTTTTTTATAAACCTAATACTTTTAAAGTATTGTTTAAAAAATTTAGGTTGTGCTAGTTCCTCTTCACCTCTTAAGACAGTATATGCAGGACTAACTATTCCTTCAATCGTATTTAATTCAAATCCGCCTTGAAAAGAACGTAAACTGATTATAAAATCATTAGGCAATGTTCTTTTATAATTTGATAGATTTTTTTATCATACTTAATTTCTAAATCTAAGTCTTGTCTAGGCACCATACCTTTATCTTGAGTGGCTGATAAAACTAATAAATCACCATCATGCTTTTTATCTGAAACATTAGTAAATAAATTTTTTGCTTGATTAGTGGTCCAATCAGTATTAAATTCAGGAAATCTTAGTTCGGGAGTATTTGCTCGTTCAGTCATGTTTCAACACTCCTAGTTCTTTAAGATAGTCATTGATTTCTGATCTCACATTATATATATTTACTCGTTCATACCCTAAACTCTCAAGTTGTTGAAGTACCTCATTTTCTAATGCATATTCATTTTGATAAGCCATTCATTCATCCACCCTAAACTTAATCTTTCCTTAAATATATCAAAATTTAGTAATAATTAATATTGCATACTTCATTTTTAAGCAACTAATTAATAAAAACCGCATCATTTATGATATGCTTCTCCCTATCAATGATTTTGCTAAAAATATTTTACTTAAGTTTTTAGGTTCTGTTGCAAAGTAAAAAAATATAGCTAACCACTAATTTATCATGTCAGTGTTCGCTTAACTTGCTAGCATGAT